>Ga0208373_1000106_pt1 | contig 148461 bp, 129 predicted proteins | sample RifOxyC2_FD_184036 | JGI IMG/M metagenome (GOLD analysis project Ga0208373, IMG submission 184036) | Soil microbial communities from Rifle, Colorado - Rifle Oxygen_injection C2 (SPAdes) | ecosystem: Environmental > Terrestrial > Deep subsurface > Rock core/Sediment | place: Rifle, Colorado...
TGATGGAAGTGTCCATTTGAAGAAGAAAGAGTATGATGCTTTAAGGCAAAATATAATAGAAAAAGTTTTCTTTTGTCTGAATGTTGGGTGAGGGCTGTTGTCTGTGATACATAAAAGAGAAAGTCAGAAAAAAGACGGACAGGATATCAGCAGTTGGCCGGGAAAATAGCCCATTACAAAAAAGCAAATAATCTTATCAATAGTCAAAATTGTCACGTAATTTAAAATTTTTCTTTCCATTCATTAAGCAATTTTGCCAATTCTTCTTATGTAGAACAATACTAGAAAATTGCTGTGAATTAACCCCGATCATTCATGGTGAACTCAAAAATCAACCCCGATTATGATACTCGGGGTTTATATCATCGCGCCAAAATCTATAACAATCGAGCTGTTTTTTGAATTGGTATTGTTTATGATCCATGCAGTATTTAAGGTAAATACTGGAAGGGCAATTTTAGCGCCTAAAGTTGTAAGAGAAGCATCAACCCCTGAAGCAATTCCTGCCCTGAGCGCGACAGTCCCCAACATTAAAGGATATTCTATCCCAAAATGCGTATTTGAGCCTATATTCTTCATTTCATAATCAGCCGCTACAAGAAGGGCCACCCCAGGAATTTTGGCTGAAATACCCGCCGCATAAGAAGGATTAATGGAGGCAGTTGTAGCCCCAAGATCCTGTACAGGCCCATATGTATATGTTTGGCTTGTGGCATCAGCCGTAACTGTTTGAGATTTAGAAGCAGTCGTAACAGTTTCAAAAAGGTCTCTCGCCACAATTCCCGCGGATAGAGAAGTTACAAATGGGACATCAAAAGTAGTAAGAGCCCCTATATCGGCGCCAAAACCTGATCTTGTATTCCATTGTTGAGAACCGGAAAGAGTAGTAGTTGAAAATGCAAGAGAACCATCAATGCCGCCAATATATTTAAGATTGGCGCCAAAACTCAGATCCGGAAGAACAGAAAATGAATAAGTTTTCCCAAAAGTTAAAACCCCATTATAATTTCCTGTTGCAGAGCCATTTGCATCCAAACTGTTAGACGGCTTACTAAAAGACAAAGCTGTTGTGGGGATAACAGACAATCCAATCTTATTGATATTGGCTCCAAGCAATCCAACGATGGTCCCATTTACATCCAGCTTATTGGCATAATTATCCGAAATAAACTTAGCAGGGTCGGCAGCTGCGGTATATGAGGCCAAAAGTTTATCAAGGCCGTCATAAGAAGCCCCCAAAGAGCCCTGAAAACCTGCATTTCCAGCCTTCATAAGGCCTGCAGGATTATAATAAGAAGAAAATAAATCATAAGATATGGCAACTCCCGCGCCACCCATACCAGAAGATCTAGCTCCTAAAAGCATTTGTCCAAATGAAGCAGAAGAAAATAGTACAACAATTACTAAAGCAATCACCAGAAATTTTTCCATGAAAGCACCTCCAAGATATTTTATACTATCAAAGCGCTTTGGAAAAAGCAACTTTTCTCTTTTTCCAGAACCAACCCTTCTCCTTCTGATACTCTGACAACCCTAGATTTCCCCCTTACCAAATCCTCCCCAATATCTTCAAGCCATTTTATACAACAAAAAGAAGAAGGCTCCGGTCTTGGGCTTGCTATTGTGAAAAAAATACAGATGGGCATGGGGGGAAGGTCAGAGTAGAGAGCACTTTGGAAAAAGGAAGTAAGTTCGTAGCCAAAACTCTCTCCAAGAAAAAAAATGCGCGGGTTTCAAGAAACCCCAACATTAGGATTTGGTAATTATACAGCTACATATTCTGCAAATGATACAGACTCTGGAATCGGGATATGATCTTCAATAAGACCACTTATGTGCATTTCAATTGCTTCATGTATATTTTGTTCTGCCTCCTCACGAGTAGAACCTGTCGCTATGCATCCTGACAAATCAGGCGAGTAAGCTGAATAATTACCATTAGCTTTTTCAATAACAACAAGAAAACGATTCATAATTAGTTTACTCCTTTTTTTCTTTCAATCCAGATTGTTTCAAAATACTGTTTAGCGTCCCGGGAGCTAAATCATGACTAGGATGCCCCGCTATTGTTACTCTCCCTAGCTTCTCTGGATGTTTATATTGCTGATGGCTTCCTTTGATCCTAACTAAATACCATCCATCATCCTCAATCATTTTTATAACATCACGAACTTTCATCTTTATTATTATATTTTATCATTTTTACTACCCATAAAACAATAATTTTTTTAAGGACATCAGATCATCAGAATAAAATGGCAGCTCTCCCTCAGGGAGAGGATGACTGCCTAAAAAGTTGCTCTTGCCAAAGGATTTGGGTGAGGGCTTGCCCGAGGGCTCGGGCATCAAAATTCCCCTTGCCAAAATCTTCGAGCCTTTCTACACCACAAAAGAAGATCGGGTAGGATTGGGGTTGGCTATTGTCAAAAAGATTATTGAAGGGCATAATGGGAGGATTGAAGTTGAAAGTGAGGAAGGGAGAGTCACAAGGTTTGTGGTAATTTTATAGCTTTTCTCTCTCTTTCTCTATGATATAATTATTAAATAAAATTTTTTAAAGAAAAGGGGGCTGTTTTCATGGCTGAAACCAAAATGAGAATTACAATTAACCCTAAAATATTGGCCGGTAAACCAATTATTAACGGAACAAGGGTTCCTATTCATGCTATTTTGGGTTCCTTGGCGGCAGGAATGGAATACAAAGAAGTTATTAAAGAATATGGGATTGAATTTGAAGATATATTGGCCTGCTTAAATTATGCCGTAGACGTAGTCTCTTCAGAAGAAGCCTATACTTTGGCAAAAGGCAAATAGTTTGGTGAAATTTCTTATAGACGCAAATCTTCCTTATTCCAGTAAAATCTTACTAGAAAGCATGGGGTTTGATGCTTCACACGTAAAAGATGTTGGGCTGACAAATGCTTTAGACGATGAAATCTTTCTTTTCGCCCAAAAAAATGAATGCATAATAATAACAAGAGATTTGGATTTTTCAAACATAATAAAATTTGTTCCTGGCAAATATTATGGAATAATTGTTATGAGAGTTTCTTATGTATTAAATTCAGAACAAATTAATAACGTTTTAAAAGAATTTTTTGAAAAAGTGGATTTAGGCGAAATCAAAAAAGCTTTAGTTATTTTAGAAGGTGAAAGATATAGACTTAGAAAAGGTTTATAATTTTTTCTCACCCCACAACCAAACCCACAACTCAAAAACTCCCTCTTGCCAAACATTCCCCCTCGGTCTATGCTTAAAAGTAACGAGAGTCATTAAATGATTATAACTCAATTGACACAATGCCAAGCGGTGGGACATGCGGGGAGTTAACCCCGATTATTCATAGACGAACAGAATTCTAGCAAAGTGTTGGAAGTTTCCTCAGGTATGAACCCCGATTTCCTAATCGGGGTGAATAATCGGGGTTAAATCATAACAGGGTACCCTGCTACTATCTAACAGCTAAAGTAGCCCCATTTTTTCCCATAATTCTTTATTATTTTCTTTTGTTTTAGCGATAAGAGAGAGAACTGTCTCCTTATTCATTCCTTCAGTTATACCTTCAATATCTTTTACGGAATCACTTTTTGGAATTGTTAAGATTTGTAAAAACTTTGTCGCTTTAACTGCTCCTAAATTTTTATACAAAATATTCAAGCCTTCCTCAACCACTTCATCCCTAAAATTATAACTCATCAAAATTTCACCTCCATGAGAGATACAAAGTCAACAGGATTCAATATTATACATTTAGTAAATTTCTCGAGATGTTTTTTCTTTTTTATAATTTCATCATCACATGTCAAAAAATACTCACAATTTGAGGCCGATGCCATAGACAAATGCAAAATATCCATATAATCGCTCATTATATTTTCTTCCCAAATAGTATCCGCCAATTCTATCGTAGAATTTTCAAGTTTAATGGCATTAGCCGAAGCCGCAAGCACCAAAGACTCTACCGCATCTTTTTTGTACATATTTTTTATGAGAAAAATTTCTGTTAAGTTTGCCTCTGACGCCAAAATCTCAACCAAGCCGGCTTGAGCCCAAATAAAAATCTTATTAGCAGCCATAGCTTCTTTTAAGATTCTTTCTTGAGACAAATCATCAAATGGTCTGCAAAAAACATTAGTATTCAAGCACAACCTCATATAATTTAATTTTACCATACCAAACAAAGAAATTCCGCCTTAACCCAAACCCTGAAATCAAATCCATCTCCCCTTACCAAATCTTCCCCAATATCTTCAAGCCATTTTATACAACTTTACCCCGATTATTCGCCCCAACTATGATAATCGGGGTAAAGAAGAAGGCTCGGGTCTTGGGCTTGCTATTGTGAAAAAGATTATAGATGGGCATGGGGGAAAGGTTGGAGTAGCAAGCACTGTAAGCAAAGGGACTATGTTTGTCATAAAACTTTAGGTGAAACTGCTATATTTCTCGTCACTTTCCACTTCCAACTGACGACTTTTGCTACAAATTTTGATTTCTGCGCTCTGCTTACCACTGTCTAATTTGCGGTATGAAAATTGCTGGGGAACAGCATAGAGTATCAGATCATCAGAATATCAGAAGGAGAAGGTCAGATTATCAGAGTATCAGAAAAAAATATTGCTAAGGAGATATGAAAAATAATGAAAAAAGAAATAACAAATCAGGATTGGAAAAACATAAAACCGTCTCATGAAAAATTGTGGGTATGGCAAAAAGCTAATAATTTACATTTGAACATTTATAAAATATGCAAAACTCTACCTCTCACTGAAAAATACAATTTAAGATATCAAATTGAAAGATCATCAAAATCTGTCAAGGATAATATTGCCGAAGGCAATGAAAGCTATTACTTTAAAGACAAAATGAAAGCTTTTTATATAGCAAGGAAAGAAGCAAGTGAAACTCAAAATCACTTAAGAGACTTTGAAAGTAAAAAATATCTGGCTTCCACTCAATGCCAAGAAATGATTGATATATACGAAGAAATCAAAAGAGGCATTAACGGCTTAATTAAAAGAACCAGATACAAACAAGATGTTTTTAATAATAAAGGGTCAAAAAATTTAACATAAATTGGGTTTTAATCCATACCTTCTGATAATCTGATCCTCTGAACTCTCCTTCTGATGCTCTGGTATCCTGATACTCTTAAACTCCCCCTTGCCAAACCCTCCCCTTCAGTCTATGCTTAAAAGTAACGAGAGTCATTAAATGAGCATTTATTCAATTCCAGCATTGTTAACATCTTTTTTCACATTAGGATTGGGTTTTATTGTATTTTTAAAAAATCAGCACTCTCCAATCAACAAACTTTTTGCTTTATTGTGCTTTGAAACTCTTTATTGGCAAATATGCTGGTTTATCTCCTACTTTTTCAACAACCCATTAGCAAGAGAACTCATTGTCCGCATTGCTTTTTCGGTTATTGTTTTTATACCATTTACTTATTATCACTTCACAATTGTTTTTCTTAATATAAAATCACAAAAAGTAAAAATATTTTTTTCTTACCTTTTTGGTGCCATCTTTCTTCTTTTGATATGGACATCAAATATATTTATTGCCGGTTATAGAGATTTTTGGTGGGGTTATTACCCAAAAGCTGGAGGTTTTTTTGCAATATATTTAGTCGGGGTTTTCTTTTTTATGTTTGAAGCTCTTAGATTAATTAAAAACGCTTTAAAAATCAGCACAAACAGTATAAATAAGAACAAAATAAAATATATTGCTATAACTTTATTTTTATATTTCTTTGCAACAACTGAATATGCCATAGATTATGGGGTTCCGCTTTATCCAATAGCTACTTTTTTATTCACAGCAGGATGGGCTATCGTCGCCTACGCCATCCTCCGCCACCGTCTCATGGACATTACCGTCATCATCCGCAAAGGCGTTGTTTATCCGATTATTGTTGCCATATTAACCGGCGCATATTTGAGCGTTCTCTTTGTTTTGGGCGAAATGTTCCATGTTCTTTCGCAATTCAGTTTCTTTGTCATATCAATATTTTCAATTTTTGCATTAGCCCTTATCTTCCAACCCCTAAAATCAAAACTCCAGCGCTACATCGACAAAACCTTCTTTCATGAAAAGTATCTTCTTGAAAAGTCCCTCAAAGAATTTGCAGAAGCTTCAACAACGATAATTGACCTAAACGAGCTTCTTTCATTTATCACAAAGTCGCTAAAAAACTCCCTTTCCGCAAAACATATACAAATCCTTCTCCTGAACAAAGAAAAGAGTGAACCCCGATTTCCTAATCGGGGTGAATACAAATCATATGCGGCATTTCCCTCCCCTATCATCACATCTATAAGTGATAATTTTTTTATCGTACAAGAATTACTAAACAAAAATCAGATCGTTTCTCTTGATGATCTTGAGCAAGGTAAAAAAGAGAACCTCGTCTCTGAACTCAAAAAGCTTGAATCTCATCTCGCAATGCCGCTTATTTTCAAAGGCTCTTTGATAGGAATCATCCTTGCAGGAGCAAAAGATAACATGTGGTCTTACAGTTTCGAGGAACTATACCTTTTATCAACTCTCCTCCCACACCTTTCAATCGCAATTGAAAATGCAAGACTTACACAGGAGAGACTTGAGACTCAAAAGCAACTTCTTCAAACAGACAAATTGAAATCTCTTGGCACTATCGCCGCAGGTATTGCTCATGAGATCAAAAATCCGCTTACTGCGCTAAGTGGATTTGTAAAAATTGCTGAAGAAAGATATTTAGATAAAGACGCTCAATTTTTCAAAGATTTTAACGAGGTCGTCCCCGAACAAATTGAAAGAATCAAGCGGATGGCGGAAGGTCTCTCCCGTTACGGCAAAGAATCGTCCAGCGAGAAGAAGCTTGTTAATGTCAATAACACTATTGAGAAAGTTTTGAGGCTTTTTGAGGGGACTTGTGATAGGAAAAAGATTAAAATCGTTAAGCAATTGGTTTCTCTTGAAGAAATTCCTCTCATTAAGGCTAATGAAGAAGAATTGGAGCAGGTCTTTACTAATCTGATACTCAACGCAATTGATGCTATGCAGGGCGGTGGGACTCTCACAATTACAACCTCCACGAAAGCTAAATTCAATGTCGAGATTTCCATCTCCGACACAGGAACCGGTATTCCAGCCGACAAACTTACAAATATCTTCAAGCCGTTTTATACAACTAAAGAAGAAGGCTCGGGTCTTGGGCTTGCTATTGTGAAAAAAATTATAGATGGGCATGGGGGAAAGGTTGGCGTAGAGAGCACTTTGGGAAAAGGAAGTAAGTTTGTGGTAAGTTTGTAGAGGGAACCCTCACCCGAGTCTCTCGAGGGTTTGGTCGAGGGCTTGATCCCGCACATTTTTTTGTGCGAAAAAGCTTGATTGGGGCAAAAAAGCATATATAATTATAAAAACAAAGGGGTTGATGCGAATTGTCTGAAAAATTTGGAAATAAATCAACAAAAGAAATCTTGCCAAAAACATCATTAAGAAAGAATTTTGATAAAGAAAGTATTTTCAAAAAAAATTCTTTTTTAAGCGATTCTCTCGGAATTCCTCTTCAATATATTAATTCTTTTTCATCTAATCCGGAAGAATTCAAAGGGAATGTAGAAAATCTAATCGGCGTGGCTCAAATACCAATTGGTCTTGCAGGCCCCTTAAAAGTAAATGGACAATATGCTTGTGGCGACTATCTCATTCCTCTTGCAACAACAGAAGGCGCTCTGGTTTTAAGTTATGATATGGGATCAAAACTAACAAATCTTGCAGGCGGAATTAATACGAAAATTTTATCTAACTGCATTCACATAAGCCCATTTTTTATAGTTGAAAAAGATCAAGATGAGCAAAAAGTACTGGAGATGCTAACAATAAATTGGAGAGAAATTGTTGAGCTCGCACAATCAACAAGTAAGCACTTAAATCTATTAGAAATAAAGACTGAAAATATAGGCAAATTTTTAGTAACAAAATTTATTTATCAAACAGGAGATGCGCAAGGATTAAATATGATAAATAATGCAACGTATATAGTATGTGAAGAAATTAAAAAAAAGACAGGAGTATCTTATTTTTTAAGGTCACATTATAGTGGAGTAAAACATTATTCCATATTAAATCATAAAACAGGATATGGAAGAAAAGTCGTAGCAAGCATTACCATACCAGAAAAACTTATAAAAAGGTTACATGTTACACCCACGCAAATGAATTACTTTTTTAATGCATGCACAAAAATTGGACACAATGCAGGAGTACAAGCAGTAAATGTCCATGCAGCGAATGCAATTACAGCAATTTTTATAGCCTGTGGGCAAGATGTAGCAGACATTAGTTCCTCCCATGTGTGTTCCACATATTGCGAACTAATGAATAATGGAAAAGATTTATTCATACAATCAACATTGTATAATTTACTTGTTGCAACAATAGGAGGAGGAACGGGGCTTCCAACACAAAAAGAATGTCTAGAAATTATGGGTTGTTATGGAACAGGAAAAGCCAACAAATTAGCAGAAATCATAGCAGCTTGCGTCCTTGCAGGAGAAATAACAACAGCTTCCGCTGTAATAAATGGAACATATGTTAGTATTCATAATAAATATGGCAGAAATAAGCCAAAATAATAAGGGGAATTCTTAAAAAATGGGACTATTTCTTTCTTCTTCTATAATCTTTTTATCTATAATAGTGTTTTTAATAGGTTTTATTGGAATAATTAAAGACAAAAAAAATCCTATATACTTATCATGGTTTGCTTTTTGTACAACTGTTTTTTTATGGAGTTTTGGTTTAGGGATATTAACAATCACGCCAAATATTAATACTGCAAACATCTTTTATTTTGTACATTATTTGGGAGCAATTTCAATTCCAATTACATTCTTGTATTTTATACATAAATACATACTACAAACAAAAAACTTAACTCTTGATATAGGGATATTGGCGATTTTTACTGTTTTTCAGTATTTTCTTTTTATAGCAGGAGAACTATGTGCACCTCTAACTCAAAAATGGCAATTTACATTTTATACTAATCCATCTACATATTATTTGTTTTTTGTAGGTTATTTTTTTGTAGTAGTACTTTATTGCTTTTGCCTAATACTAAAAAAACTCTTTACACTTCAAGGCAAAGAAAAAACAAAAACAATTTATTTTCTTACTGCAACCGCTTTTGGTTATACAGGAGGATCAACGGCTTTCATTCTTGTTTTCGATAAGTTTCATCCTATCTTTGGTACTATTCCACCCTATGGAATTTATCTTTTTATGTTTTTTCCTATTTTAACCACATACGCCATCACCAAACATGATCTCATGAACATAAACGTCATTATCAACCGTACAACCGCATGGATCATAACAATCTTTTTCTTCGGCGGCATTTATGCAGCCCTATTCTCGCTGCACTTGTCTGTTGTATCCATAAAACATCCGTGGCTTATCCTTGTCTGGTCACTCCCTTACGGTGTATTAGTCGGAGAAACATTCCAACGCGTCAGACTCTTTATCCAGACAACAGGTGAACGAAAATTTATTCGAGGTCACTACGATTCCGATTCTCTCATTAAGGAGCTGACCGAAAAACTGATCCCCGCAGTCACAATATCAGAGGCGGCAAAATTATTAAAAGATAAATTAAAAAAGACCCTGGAAATTGATAACATCTGTATTTATGTAAGCGAAGAAAAAAAAGACGGAACCCCCCAAAGTTATACCGCAACCGAAGAAGATACCCTCCCCAAAATAGAAGCAAATCACCCCTTTATACAACAAATAAGCCCTATCCCCATATTTTTAAAGACTCTTCCTTCAAACATAAAAGAGAGTATAAAGGATTTTGAGCACCTGACAAAAGGAGAACTCCTAATCCCGCTCTTCTCTTCTGATCACCTGGAAGCCTTTCTAATAATAGGCAAAAAAGCATCCGAAAATTCTTACGATTCAAAAGATATCACTTTATTTGAAACCATCATGAATCATATGCTTGTTGTATTTGACCGCATACGGCCATACGAAGAAGTAAAAGAAAAATTTGAAACAACAGAAAGAAAGCTTATGGAATCAGAAAAGATGTTAAACAGGTCAACAAGGCTCGCCTCGCTTGGGACATTAACGGCAGGAGTCACGCACGAAATAAGAAATCCTCTTGCGGTAATAAGGCTCGGTATCAGCAAACTACCCGCGGAAGCTAGAAGCATAGACTATCTTAAAGAATTTAAAGAAAAATATATAAAGCATGTAGACAGAATAGAAAACATTGTCGATAAAATGTTACACCTCTCAAAGGAAAAAGAACGAACAGAAATGGGGGTCGACCTTAATAAATTGATAGAAGACTATCTGATAGAATTTATTCCGACATTGGGGAAGGTAACCGTAATTAAAGATTTAAAACCTATCCCTCAAATAATAGGGATCGCCGATGATCTGCATCAGGTCTTAACCAACTTTGTAGATAACGCTCTCCACGCTATGCCTGACGGCGGAACATTGACAATTAAAACCTATACAACAACAGAAGATCATATTCAAAGAGTGGCGGTGGAAATAAGCGATACCGGAATCGGAATCGCGGAAAAAAACATTGAAAAGATATTTGATCCGTTTTTCAGCACCAGACATGAAGGAACAGGATTGGGGCTCTCAATCAGTCATAAAATCATCGAAACCCACAAAGGAAAAATTGAAGTTCAAAGCCAAGAGGGAAAAGGAACAACATTTAAAATAATCTTCCCGTCAGCTTAACCCCGATTATTCCCCCCTATTAGGATAATCGAGGTTCACGCCATAATCAATAACTAACAAATTGTCAAACATTACTTACGGTATGAATAATCGGGGTTAATAACAGTTATAGAAAAATCTACTTTAAAAACCCTCGCTCCCTCCCCTTCTGTTCAACTTCTTCCCACATTTTACAATATTCCGCGCGTCCTTTCATAACCCTGTCAAGAGCGGCGAAAAGCTCATCTTCCTTAACAGGCTTTCTTAAATATTCAAGTTTTCTGGGAGTATTCTCCCATTTCTCCTTGTCTTCCCACGCGCTTAAAATAACTACGGGTATATAGTCTCTCCCCTGGCTTAATTCACTCCCTAAAGGATATTGCTCTTCTCTTATTTTCCATAATTTATTTAAAAATTGCATCCCATCCATTTCAGGCATTTTAATATCTAAAATAATACAATTTATCCTGTTTTTGGGGATTCCCAAAAGCCAATTATGCTGATCAATCTTATTTAACGCCTCTTTTGCCGAATAAACAACTGTAACATCATATTTCCCCGTACTCTTTATAAGATCGGCAATATCATCTGCTAAATCTTTTTCATCGTCAACAACCATTATCAATGGCTTAAACATTTTATCTTACCACTCCTTTTTCCCCTTTTTATATCCTAGCCCAATCTATGGGAAAAAATCTCCGATAAAGCCTTTTATAAAAAACATCAATCGCCTTTATCCATCCAAACATTATCCCCAAAACCAGGGATATAAGTAGAATAACCGGAGAGAATAAAATTGACGTAAAAACAAAGCTTGAAGGAGAAGAAAGTTTAGGCTCCAAAGGATCAATATCCCCAGCATCTCTTCTCTTCAAATATTCCTGGTATCTTAATTCCTGACATATATAATTCTCATTCAAGTTCTGGAAAAAAAAGACCGCATACCCTATGGGACCTACGATCGCACCATATAACATACATAGAGGAATCCATACAGGCGAAGTTATCGTCACAATAATACCAAAAAGAATCTTTTTTAAGAAAATATCTCCCAAATTATTCTCCAAATGAATAAAAGTGTTTTGTTGCAGTATTTTCTCATATGAATTAGTTGAAATCAAGCCTAAAATTTGTTAGAACTAAAGGGGAGTTGAATTTTGAAATTCAGACCTGCTATTAAAAAAGATTATCAAACAATCATAACAATCCTTAAAGATGTTGATGAAGATTATAAAGATCAAACTCTAGACAATTTCTATGTCGCGGAAGAAAAAGGCCAAATAGCAGGAGTTGTCAAATTAAAAAATTACGATAACTTCTTTTTTTTGAGTTCGCTTGCCGTCTCCCAAAACCACCAAAAAAGGGGGATCGCGTCGTTTATACTAAAAGAGTTAATCAAAAAATCAGATAAATCGATCTATCTTTATACAATAATCCCCGAATTTTTTAAAAAATTCGGTTTTAAAATTACAAAACAAAAATCATTCCTACCTTCAAAAAATTCATTGGAATGTGAAAATTGTTTTCCTGGAAAATGTGTCTGTATGGTAAAAGAGGGGACTGTTGCATAATGACAGTTTTTGCGATTTGTCATCCCCGCGAAAGCGGAGATCCATCTTAACCCCGATTATTATAATCGGGGTTGTTTTCTGAGAAATAGATTCCCGTTTTCACGGGAATGACCATTTGCAACAGTCCCACAGGCTAAACCTTTTAACGACCCGACAACCCGTTTAATGGATTAAAGCCTTTCCCAATAAACTCCAAACCTATCTCCCTATAATTATAGGCAAAAGATCTGCATATAGCATCATCTTCTCCGTGAGTTATTCGATCAAATTGAGGATAAAAGGCATGAACCAATTCATGCCTTAATAGGCCAACAGAATCAAAATAAAAAGCTAAAACCTCTTTATCAAAAAAACCCCTGTCAATAATAGGATAAATATATTTTAATGTGTCTAACATAGAATCAAGATATTCTTTGCGATATATGATACGTCCCCCTGCTCCACGGGCATCAGCCCTGTCATCAGGATCGGAGTAAACCGAAATTTTAACAACATGGGCTAATCCCAAAGCAGAAAGCATTTTTCTGGCATCTTCTATATACCGCCTCTGTTCCTGCGACAGATCACCGTCACTTACAAAATCTATTCCCTTTATTTCAGCTCTCTCAACCAAAGACAAGTCACTTCTTAGGGCATCAACAGCCCTCAACATCTGATCTTTTATGTGTTGGCCAACCAGGGAGTTATCAACTACAACTTCTATTTTTTCATCTTTCGAATTCCCTGCCAAACGAAAAACTTCAGATTTTAAATCATGCAATGATATCCTTTTGCCATCTCTATCTTCAACTTCTATTAAACTAAGAAGTACTATTAAGTCATTCTCCCTCTCTCCAACATACTTTCTATAGTCAACACTTAATAGCTCCCCTCTATTTATAGCCTCGGCATCATCACAAACATCTTTTGGTATATTAAGTTCCATTTTTAAATTATAAAAATAGTCATAAGGGACCCCTGAAACAGGAATCCCTTTCAACAGGTAGTCTTCTATCATTTTAGCGGCTCTCAGATAAGCTTCTACCCTCTCGCCAACATTCTTACTCTCCATTACAGCCCCACGCCCCCTCGTTAATTCAACATCCTCTCCCCACTCAAATACCGCATTATCTCTCTTTAGTATCCTAGGAATAAAAACCGAATCCTCATCATCATTTATCCACAATCCGGGAGCTTGAAGCTGGCGACTGTCAGGTATGCTAAGAGTAGAAATTGAAAAGGTTCCAAGCCCTTCAAGAGATACACTCTTTCTATCCAAAATCTCTTCACATACAGGTTGGTTATTAAATATCACTGTTATCCCTCGGACTAATCCTACATATTTTTCAGCCTTCCTTTTTAGCGCCATGTCTTTTAACAAAGCTTTACGCTTAAGCGCAACAACCCCGAGAGAAGATACAGCTCCCATATCTTTTGCAACCTCAATCCATGTACCTTGAAAATTACCGTCTACCATTCTGTAACTTTCCACTTCTATCTTTTTTAATTTTCTATCTTCCCCTCTGACACATTTAAAATCAATCTCAATTATCGTCCCCTTTCCTACGGAAGTTTTGACCCTTACAAAATCGGCTTCGGCAAAATTGGTTTTAAACCCTATCCCGTTTTTACCTATGTTTTTAACAATTTCTTCTCCAAGCTCCGCAATAACCGCTTCTTTGTTCTTGTCTTCAATGTTTAAAAAGGACTTGTTTGCTTTAAGAGGTGTCATACCACTGCCAAAATCCCTATATTCGGTAACATGATAAATGTGCCCGCTTTTCTCCTGCAAAGATGTCTCTATTTCAATCTTTTCACTCTGCGCATCCATTGCATTTTGAGTATTTTCCCTTATCTCTATAGCAGGAGCCAATTCTTGCCCTAAAGCGGTAGAGACAAGCCGTTTATTTAAGACTTTTATTGCTTGAGGTTCTAATCTTGAAAATTCCTCAAGCAGTCTCTGATGCTCTGCTTCCCCCTTCTCCCACCAGCCCGCATGCACCCTTGACGCCCAGGTATAAAAAGACAAGTCGTGACTGCGTGCAACTTCTCTTATCCCTTTCCCGCTTACAATGCTGGGCTCAAAATCTTTAAGCTTTGCTCCACTGCCAAAATCTTCTTCCCTAAAATATTTCACCCATATTTTATGATCCTCCTCGGTCAAAAGACGTACGTTTCCATTAACTACACTACGATAAAAATGATATCCATCATTAAAGAACTTAACAATATCAGTTATCTCCTGAATTTTAAAAAGATCAAACATATCATCCCATCGTTTTATTACTCTCTTAAATAAAGCCACATCTATCTCTTTCATTTCGTTCCAAATTTTTTCAACAAAACATAAATACAGCTCTTTATCTGTAAACTTCATATTTTTAACACGATTTTCGATCTTCTTTACCAGATCATCTCCTAACGCTCTCACAGCATCAGCCCCAACATACCCAAAGATCGGCAGATAAACCCCTTGAACATGATCACCTCTTATAACTCTGCGTAATTGAGAATCACCCCTCTTTACCTGTAATTTATAGTCTGCAGAAGAACTTGCCCAAGCCGTGCCCGCAGAAAACGTCTCAGGTAAAATCAAATCCACATCGCCAATATCAGCTGGCCCAAACTCAAACAACCCTTCTTTTGTAGCCCAGAGAAATGCGATTAACCCGCAATCTCTGTCTGTTAATATTTCATAAACTCTATAGGAAATAGCCTCGGGTACATTTATCTTTCCAAATTTAAGGTTGTCATGTGAGTAATCTATTACAGAATTAATAGATATCATTCCTGAAAAACTCTGGTCGCCTGAAGAAACAGCCAAACTTTTTTCTCTTTGTTTTCTTGCACTTCCGGCAGAAAAAACTTTTAGCTTTTCCATAAAAAATCCTCTTTCTGAGGAAGGAACCTTGCTTTTCATTAATTCGTATACATCACTTCTGGCAGAAACAACATACAATCTCCCCTCTCTCTCTTCTATGCCAACAATAGAAGCTCCTCCTCCGGCAGAAGCACAAACAATCCTTTCTAATTGTTCAACCTGTTCCACTCCATATTTTAAAATCAATTTTCCCCGAGGTCTGCCAATATCATCATAAAGATCAGGAGACATAACCCCTTGAGTCTTTCTGATCATCCCAAAATAATTTATTTCCGAAGAAGCAAATGGCATCTTATCAAAAAGCAAATCCATCAGGGAGATATACCCAAATCCTCTCTGCCTCGCTTCTTGAGCTCTTTTTTTTAATTTCTCTAAAACTATGGCAGCTTCCTCTCTAGTCCTCTTCCCTCCAGACATCAAAGAATCCAAATAAAGATCATTAACACTTCTAAGTTTTAAACGTGATCCGCCAGATCCTTCTTTTTTTACTTCCAAAACATCGGATTCAATATCTTCTCTTAATCCATAGGCAACATCGATATCTCCGTGTTTTCTCTTTCCCCTTACATCACTATTAAAAAAATGATCGAACATAAAAGGGTTATTAGCATATCGAACATTCAGTATTCTGTTGTTTTGAACATCTTCATATATAATGGGGTTATTTCCAAAATCTCCGACCCAAACTGTAACCCCCCTCCCTTTATAAACTTTATTATCAGCTCTGGCCAATCCCCCTTTGTCAGGATCAAAAGAAAATAATCTATCATCAAGATAAATCTTTTTTACTCCATCTTTAATTTTCAAAAACCTAAACGCCCCACGGTTAGGGACAAAAACAACCCCTTCTTTTAGCTCTCCCGTATAAAAAATTGCTTGGCGCACCATTGCTGACAAGTCAAATCCATCTTCACAAGTTATTTTATCCATTGCCGCCATAAGGGTATTAAGTTTCGCCCACTTTTTATCCCCATCCTCTGTTAAAATCTTCTCAATTAATTTACCAACTCTTGCAAGCTCTTCCCTGCCAAAAACAACCCTGTCTGAAGATTTGGGCCTTCTAAGTCCTGTCCCCATCTCAATTGCGATATCGACTCCGTTTAAAACCTCAACTTCAATCCCCTGCATTTCAACCCCCCACAATAGGATACTAACCCTCCTTTTTTGTGAACCCTCCTTTTCCGCTGTCTCGCTATCCCCTTTTTGATCTTTAAATGAATAAAGATTTAAAGGGAGCCTTTGGTCATCATAAGAGGGTTCCTGCTCTCCGTCAGAAGCACCTATCATTAAATAATTTTTGACTAAATTCTCAGCCGTCATCCCACGCCCATTATCATAGATTGAAAATCCTTTATCAGTAATCGTTACTTCCACCCTGCCTTCAACCCTTTCTATCCCGCATCCAAGCTCTTCTATATTTTCTAAAGGATTTATTAACCGTCCGTTTAAATAAATCGCAACACCTCTTACAAAGATGAATTGCCTTTCGATATATTGCTCAAAACTTCTTACTTCCCCTGCAGTCAATCGTTTGTTAACCTCTATTTTTGTCCCGCTTTTACAAGGAAAATCATCAGCCTCTTCCAGCTCAGATGTAACATCAGAATTATCTCCCGCTACACCATAACAATTTATTCTGCGAGCCTGCCCTTCCTTGGTCTTCGTAGTGAGTCGCATCGAAGCTTTCTCATCTCCGGCTATCAACCTGAACATCTGCAGGCGTCCCTCCCCATTTCTTCCGATCCCCTTCCCATTCATAATTCCCTCCATTAAAACCTCAATCGCATTTACAATCCCTTCGCTTAAAGCCTGAGATGGATCAGCGCTCTGTCTGTGGATCAGTGGCTCCATACGTTCAGGAGCAAGAGCATACCCATTCTTTCTCTGAACTCTTTCAAGCGCAGAAACAAGTTTCCCAGGTTTAAATAACTTGGCACACTTCTTTTCTGAATAACCGGCACAGGTAATTGCAAAAGAGGCCAATAAGCCAAAGGGGAATCGCCTTGGCTTCTTAGTAAAAATTCCAGCCAAAGAAGAGGAGAAAATTCTATTATTTTTTACTGTTCCTGGAGCTAAAATCATAGTATTATTTTCTACATATATATCGGAAAAAATGGCTTAAAATTGCAACATCCCTTGAATCCAGACGTTTAACAAGTTAAAATGACCCTATAAATATGATTCCAAATTATCCGCAATTCAAACCAATTTTGATTGAAGATATAGAGATAATCAAAAAACATTTAGCTTTATTTTCTCGTAAAATCTGCGAACTCAATTTGGCAAATTTGATGGTCTGGCAAGACTTCGACAGGCCTCAGTTTACAATTATAAATGATAATTTATGCATACTTGTAAACAACTTAAATGAAAAGCCATATTTTCTGGAACCTTTGGGCAATAACAAGCTTGAAGAAACTGTCAATATATGCCTAAAACATGTAGATAAATTATCCCGTGTATCAGAAAGCTTTATATCTCTTATCCCCCAACACAAATACAATATAAAATGTTTAAGATCACAGGGAGATTATATTTACGAAACAGAAACACTGGCAAACCTTAAAGGGAAAAAATACGACGGCAAAAGAAATCACATTAAAAGGTTTATCCGTAAATTTCCAGAGTATAATTATGTAAAAATGGATGCCGGATTACAAGAACAAGCATTGGATCTTTTTGAACAATGGTTTGAAGCAAAAGAAAAAGTAAAGTCTTTTCATAAGCTTTCTTATCTCTCCCAAAGAAAGGCATTAGAAATGGCCTTCTCCCATTTTAAAAAATTAGATCTGGACGGCGGCGCGCTTATGACAAATGAAGGGATGAAAGGTTTTATGATTAGCAGCCCTCTGTCAAACAATATGACTTCAATCCATTTTTCATACACAGATGTTACTGTCCAGGGGAGCTCTCAAATTCTTTTATGGGAAGGATGCAATAAAACCTTTAACAAATATAAATATATTAATTTGGAACAAGATGTAGGGATATCTGGGCTTAGAAAATCAAAACTCTCCTACCATCCTCTTAAATTAGAAAGAAAGTTCGAAATTACAGCTAAAAATTAAAGAACTCTTGTTACAGATCCATTAGCAGAACCGCTGTAAGTCATGGCTCCATTCTCCATATGATTTACATCAGGAATCAAGTATCTAAGCTCAAATCCCGCGTTAAATCCGCCTAATGCCCATGAAATTCCGGCTTCCGCCTGCACGCCTGTCGTTTGGGTGGACACCCCGCCAGAGGAGATCATATTATAGCTGACGCCGGCGCCAAGATAAGGCTTTAAATTTAGAATCTGCTGACTGTAAATCAAATCAACCGTCACAGGAGTATAAGTTGTTTGAACTCCGTTCTGGTTGTAGGTTGTTGTCTGGACAGCTCCCCGCAAAGACCAGTTTTCAGTTATTTTGTAATCGGCCGCAACTCCATACATAATTGAAGATTGCCCATTTGAAGGCGTATAAAGGCCGGCATTTGCCGAAATGGTTAAATTGCCCAACCCAACAGCGAAAGATGGAACAGAAAGTAAACAGATTGCAGCAAAAATAATAAATACAGAATAAATTTTTTTCATGTAAACCTCCAGCGTTGTAATTTCGCCCATGATTTTAACACCTAAAATCGGCTTTAGCAATGGTATAATTTTAAAAAATGATTGTATTAATTGAATTTGAGAAAAAGCCTATCCTTTTTGACAATCCTACAGAGATTATCTCCTGTTCAAACATTGCAGATGTCCCTTTGTGTTTTGACAAAATAGAAAAAGCTTTGAAATCAGGCTATTTTCTGGCAGGGTTTTTGTCTTATGAAGCAGGATATGCTTTTGAGCCTTGCCTGCAGGATAAACAAGAATATCATTTCCCCTTAATCCACTTTGGAGTATATAAGAAACCTCATTCTCAGCGCGTAACAGACCCTTCATGGTCAAGCTCAAAGAAAGAAAATCAGAAAGAAAAAATCCTGCAATTCAGAAAAAACATTTCAAAAGCAGAGTATTTCAAAGATATAGAAGTAATCCGTTCTTATATTGCCAAAGGCGATGTCTATCAAATTACTTACTGCTTAAAATCAAGCTTCAGCTTTACAGGCAAACCTTTTTCTCTATACAAACAATTACTAAAAGAACAGCCTGTCCCCTATCCCTCTTATATAGAAACAGAAGATTTCAAGATTTTATCTTTGTCTCCAGAATTATTCATAAAAAAACAAGGAGAGAAAATCCTTACAAAGCCGATGAAAGGGACATGGCCGAGGGAAAATCTTTTTTCTAGCCTGTTTGGCGGCTTAAGACTTAAATATGATAAAAAGAATCGGGCTGAAAATATAATGATTTGCGATCTTTTGAGAAATGATTTAGGAAGAATCGGGGTAGATATAAAAGCTCTATCTCTTTTTGAAGTTGCAAAATATAAAACTCTATTTCAAATGACCTCGACAGTAACGGGAAAAATCGATCCCAAAATCCCAGTTTTTGACATATTCAAAGCTCTCCACCCTTCCGGCTCCGTAACAGGAGCTCCAAAAATCCGTGCGATAGAGATCATCCGTAAGCTTGAAAGAGAGGAAAGGAAAATTTATACAGGGGCGATCGGCTATATCACGCCTGAAAGAGATATGTTTTTTAATATTCCGATAAGAACCCTTTTAATCCAAGGATCAAAAGGAGAGCTTGGAATCGGAGGAGGAATCGTCTGGGATTCAACCCCTCAAGGCGAATATGATGAGTGCAAGTGGAAGTCGAAGTTTTTGACTATGGTTTAGAGATTTCCAAATCCTTGCAAATCTTCTTGGCTAAAAAATCATGAATTTCATTGTGTCTGGTCAACCGTCAGTTAGTGAGTTCGTTCTTTATATTTTAAATTAAATTCTCAGGATTTTTAATGGAGACTTTACCTTTAACAAGCTTTAGCCTTTCATTGTCTAAACTTACAAGTAAAGATCCGTTTTCTTTGGCAGTTTGAACAATTAATGCGTCCATCCCACGGACGCCTGTTAAAATCGCAAGCTCATTTGTTATTTTATCTAAATTTTGAAGGAGATCATGCTTTGTTTGTGTCATTACCTACCGCCTCCTACTAAACCATATTTTTCTAAGTGATATTATACCAGTTGAGCGGTGTTTAAAAAAGCAATTTTTAATATCCAATCTTTCGACAAGCCTCGATTACCTCGGGGCAAGCTCAAAACAAGTTTTCCAACCGTAAGTTCGCGATTTGATTCTAAGATAAGTTCAATTTGCCTTTTTATCATACTTCTATTTTACGACATATTATAGAGCAGTCAGCATGTTATACGGCTATGAGATAGGGGTCAACAGCTACTCTGTATACATTTCGCGAGTTGCTATATCAAAAAATATGCTAAAATAATTTTATGAGCGGGTGTGCCTTATGAATCCAATTGTTGATCAAACACCTAAGGAGAAAGATAATATGCCAAATAAAAAATATTCTGAAGTTGAAAGTTATTTTAAAGAACATTTTTTTGATGAATTCAAAAATATAAAAGGAGTTGAAGAAAAAAAAGACAAGCAAGATAATGTTAAAAAGATCGAAACCCTTTTTAATGTGCAATTACCCCCCGATTTAAAAGCATTTATTCAATTTATTGATAAATATGATTTTTCTAAAGCAAAAACACCGAGTCCTATACAATTTTGGGATTTTAACCAATTTCCCATCCCAAGCCAGCAAACTAATATTTTTGAAAACATATTGGAAAACAAATTATATCTAATAATGGCTTTTACAAATTCAATTTTTATCGGGTCTGACATAAGTGGCAACACATACTTCGCGACAGTTGACAAGAAATTCTCGGAAATTATAGTTTATTCGCCAGAATCAGATGAAATAAGATTTGTTGCAGATTCAATCCAATCTTTTTTATATCTTAATCACTTAGAAATGCTTTTAGATGCTGGTTTAAAAGGAAAAAACATACAATATGAAAACATACAAAGAAAAGATATTGAAAACTTAGATTTTATTAAAGATATAAAAAACAAATTTAATCTTATATCAAAAAATGTCAACCTTAAAGATAAAAACCTAGATATAATAACAGATATCGACGAAAGCTTGCCTTTTATATCTGGAATAAATCCAAAATGTCTTCCAAAATCAAACATTGTAGATTTATATAAACGCTCCAGATGGATCATAAATTTCCTACAAGACCCATCATCCTTAGAAGATGAAAATTTGTCTATACAAAAAAAATACATCTTTAATAAAGAGATGCAAAACTCTTCTAACGCCGATTTAGTAACTATAAAAATATACTGGCTATGGAGATTATACTTATTAGACGAATATGAAGAATTTAAGAAGTTAATGCTAAAAACAAAAAAAGACAAAGCTATCATAGTTAGTCACACAGCTTTATTTTTAGAAAAACTAGCAGAAAATGATTCCCCAGAAAATCCCAACAATTTCGCCGCTTTCAAGGAAAAATCTACCTGGAAAAACAAAAAGAATCTTATGGGCATATTTCAAAAACAAACAGAAAAGGCTTTTTTTAGTACAGAAAAAGACAAACAAAACCAACAAACCTGGGATCGGCTATGTTATGAATATTATAAACAACAAAATTGGGAAAAAATGTTAGAGGCAAGCTTAAAATCCTTAGATATCAATCCAAATGGATATTATGCATGGAGACAAAAGGGAATAGCTTATATAGGATTAAAAATGTATGAAGAAGCATTAGTCGCTCTTGATACTGCCATAGGCTATGCTAAAGAACTTTATCCAAAGCGCATCAGCAAGGAAGATTTTATAGGTCCGTTTTTAAATAAACTCGATGTGCTTGCTGAATTAAAAAACAAAAAAGAGATATTCCCTCTACTTAAAAAAGTATTCAAGTTCAGCCCTTACTATAAAGATGAGGTGAAAAAAGAAAAAAGCTTTAAGTATCTTCGCGAAACAAAAGAATTTCAAGAAATAACAAAATAATGCTAAAACAACATTATGAATCGTCTGGGATTCTACCCCTCAGGGGGAATATGATGAGTGTAAGTGGAAGTCGAAGTTTTTGACTATGGTTTAGAGATTTCCAAATCCTTGCAAATCTTGCAAATCTTCTTGGCTAAAAAACTCACCTGAAATTTCAAAAAAAAAAACCGATATATACGTAAGACAATTATGGGGAGAGAGGGGAGAGAAATGTATCTGTTGGGAAAAAGGCAGTTTGACTAGGATTGATCAATTTGTATAGAGATTAAATTGTGTTAAAGCTAAGGAGTAATTATTATGAATGTAAATACATATGTAGCCATCAGCAGCTTAAGGATTCGTTCTGCAGATGAAAATGTAAATGTAACAAGTATTATAAGACAAAGATTGACAGGTTCTCCTTACAAATTCAGACCAAAAGATACTATAGAAAAATTAGACACAATTCGCAGTATGCGGCAACAATCATGTGTAGTAGATGTGGAGCCAGCAATGAGTGATTATGGTATCTCTAGTAGTGCGGAAGAGATAGAACTTCCATCTATGGTTTCTATTGCAGATGATCTTCAATTTATGGGCCCCGTTAAAGTTAAATTATTTAAACAAGTCATGGGAACATATAAACCCCAAGGAACCGATAATGACGCAAATCAATTGACCTTACTTCTTGACGATCCTTCAAAAGAAGGAGAAATATTACACCATGTAAGCTTAATTGAGGCCAAAGAATTTGCTGAACGATTATATCATATAAAAGGCACTTACTTTAGAATTGCAACTGAAAATGAAATTTTAACCGCCAAGCGGGTTGATCAAACCTTAACTAATAGCTTGCGATCTTTTCCAATTTGGACTGAAGATATCTATCCTCCAATAGAAGGTGAAAGTGGAAATGCTACTCCAAACTTTGTGATACTTTTGGACACAAACCAGTTTAGCGGAAAAGCAGAGGATCGGATCGCTAGCATTTGCCTTGTTATGGATCAATCCAATTGTTGAACAAATATCACAGGGCGAATATGATGAGTGTAAGTGGAAGTCGAAGTTTTTAGCTAAAAGCGCCTAACAACAAAAGTATTGAAAGGCGCTTAACATATTTTAACCCCGATTATTCACCCCGATTAGGATAATCGGGGTTCACGTCAGAATCAATAACCAACAAATTGTCAAACATTACTCGAGTATGAATAATCGGGGTTAATATCTTATTAACGCAAATTTTGTTTTTTTGTTTTCTCCGTTTGATCATCACGAGGAACCTCTTCAACTGAAACCAACGGGATATAAAGAGTCCCTATACTTTCGTAAGGGTCAGGTGAAAGAGTAGGAGTAACCATCGCGCAAATTGCCTGCAATTCAACTTCAGTATCCCGAGGACTTAGGGTTATTTCTGAGGCAAAGTATGTCCCGCCATTATTAAGAGTATCCAGATCGCCTAAATTGCCACTAAAAATTTTCTGGCATGAACAGTTATCAATTTCGCCCTTTTCATCAAATGATGGTATCCCAAAACAAAATTGGTACTCACCTCCGCCCATTTCACTTTTTGCCAAGGTGAAGTTAAGCTTAACTTCTTTAAAATCACTAAAATTAAAAATTTGTGGGCTTCGATATAAAGAGCCAAAAATTGATGAGTAAGGCAAAGTATCAGAAAACCCGTCTGCTGTATATTCAAAATAAGCATTTTCTCCATCTATATGCACTGCAGGATAGCAATCTCCCGGCCCACTCCCATTACATATGGGCTCTTCAAAATCATCAACCCACAAAGGAACAGGAACAGGGGTCGGAGAAGGCTCCAAAGGAGTTGGAGAAGAAACAGGGGAAGGAGTAACAAATACTGGAGTTGCAAATGGAGTGGGATAATAAGGAGTTGGAGAAGGACTTGGAAATGATTCTGTAGGGGTTGGTGTTGGTTGTGGCGATGGTGTTTGTACCGGAGTAATAGATGGAACAGGACACATGGTCGGAGTTGGGGTAGACGAAGAGGTTGGAGCTTGTGTTGCAGCAGGTGTTTGAACTGGAGTTTTTTCTGTAGCAGAAGTCGGAGATGCAGTCTCATCGTCTAATTCTTCAGGACTCGGACACCCACTGCAACTAAAAACTCCGGCAACTTTTATAGGCTTTAAATACACGCTCAAATCAGTTTGAACCGGTGAAAAACCAATATTTCCAACATTCATAATTGTCCCTCCTCTATAATTTTAACCCCTCTTGATTTCAACCTCATTATGCTTTCATCTAACACCGTCATTAAATCGGGTGGTACATTTGGCTTTTTCCCCTTGATGAAACGCTATAACTCCACGGAAGAAATCCCTTCCAATATGCGGCCTTCGTGTAACAGCTTCAACCATAAATAAAAACCTCCTCGCAAATAATTGAAAAATCCACTGATTTCATTATGGTCTATCTTCAGCATGTTTTTTAAAAAATTTCACTCAAAAAAATAGTTCCCCCGATGATTCATAGACGAACAGAATTCTAGCAGAGTGTTGAAAATTTTCCCAGGTATGAACCCCGATTTCCTAATCGGGGTGAATAATCGGGGTTCATTATGTCTGAGAATAGTTGAGGTTTTACGATTAACTCCGTCTTAGGGCGTGGTGGGAAAAATCATGATATAATTTATTTACCCCGATTAATCACAACGGAGCCAATGGTAGATAGACTGTTGAAATTTTTCTCAAATATGAATAATCGGGCTTTATAGATATGTCATCAAAAAATATCCATTCAAAAAAATACGACATTATAGTAATTGGGGCCGGTCATGCCGGGATTGAAGCAGCTTTAGCCTCTGCCCGTTTAGGATGCCAAACGCTTATTCTGACAATAAACCTAGATACCATAGGCCTTATGTCCTGCAACCCGGCAATTGGTGGACCGGCAAAAAGCCAACTGGTAAAAGAAATTGATGCCCTGGGAGGGCAAATCGGGATTTCCGCCGATTTGACATTTCTACAAATGAAAACATTAAATACCACTAAAGGAGATGCTGTACACAGCCTGCGAGCTCAATCCGACCGCGACCTCTATCATCTTGTGATGAAAAACATCCTGGAAGAAGAAAAAAACCTTGACCTTAAACAGGATATTGTAGATGAAATACTTGCAAGAAATGGAAAGATAGAAGGAGTTAAAACCGCTCTAGGTATTATCTATGAAAGTAAAACAGTAATTATAACTACCGGAACTTTTTTAAACGGTGTCATCCATACAGGAATGAACCACCAGGAAGCGGGAAGATCGGGAGAACTTCCCGCAAAAAAACTTTCTGAAAGCTTAAAAAAAATCGGATTAAAACTTGGAAGATTAAAAACAGGAACTCCTCCAAGACTTAATAAAAGATCTATAGATTTTTCTAAAATGAAAGTACAACCGGGAGATGAGCCTCCTAAAATGTTTTCCTTTGTTTGGGAATATAAACAATATGGCCTAGAAGTCCCGAAAAATCCACAACAACAGCTTCCCCAAATCCCATGCTATTTAACATGGACAACATCAAAAACACACGAAATAATTCGGAACAATTTAAACAGGTCGCCTTTATATCAAGGGAAAATTAAAGGGATCGGCCCTAGATACTGTCCTTCAATTGAAGATAAGGTTGTCCGTTTTGCTGAAAAAGAGAAACATCAATGTTTTATAGAGCCAACTGGAAGAAATACAATGGAAATTTATCCTCAAGGGTTAAATACAAGCCTCCCTGCAGACGTACAACTAGAAATGTTGCAATCAATGCCCGGATTAGAAAACGTAGAAATACTAAGGCCCGGGTATGCTGTGGAATATGATTATATTCCCACATCACAGTTAAAATATTCCCTGGAAACAAAAAAAATAGACGGGCTTTTTTGCGCAGGACAAATAAACGGAACATCCGGATATGAAGAGGCTGCAGCTCTTGGCATAATTGCAGGAATTAATGCCGCAAAGAAAATTAAAAACAAGCCCCCCCTTATTATTCGAAGAGATGAAGGATATATCGGAACATTAATTGATGATCTGATAACAAAAGAGATAGATGAGCCTTATAGAATGCTAACGGCACGGTCAGAATATCGTTTACTTCTAAGGCAAGATAATGCGGATTTACGATTAACAGAAAAAGGGTACAATATCGGCTTAATATCAAAAGACCGTTACAATGCTTTTCTAGTAAAGAAGGATGCTATTGAAAAAGAAAATCTTATATCAGAAGAAGTTAAAAATCAGATTGAAATATCAAAAAAATATCAGGGTTATATAAAAAGACAAATTGAGCATGCAGAAAAACTGAAAAGACTGGAAGGAAAGAAAATCCCTGACTTAATTGACTATCATTCAATAACAACCTTATCTAAAGAAGCAAGATTAAAATTATCAGAAAAAAAGCCATTGACATTGGGCCAAGCTTCAAGAATAGGAGGAGTATCCCCCGCTGATATTTCTGTATTAATGGTGTACTTAGAAATTATTCGAAGAAAAAATACTCCCTCTTCCTAACAGCGCCAAAATATACTACAAACAAAAAGGCACAAGCAAAAAATGCCTGTGCCTTTTCAGATAAACAACTATAACCTTATCCACACATCAAAAAACTATCACATGCCTTCACTTTCAGAAGAAGAAAGACCAAATTCAAGTGAATCTATATTAAAATCAACAGCTCCGTCTTCTTGATTCGCAACTACAATTAATTGCATTTTATTCAATCCGCTAGATCCACCAGTCAGGTTGGGATCAAAAATTCCATTCCCTCTGCCTGTATTGGCAAATTCAGTAAAAGGCATAGACACATGCTTCCAGCCTTTCCAATCAATTGTCAATTCATAGCTCCATAAATCATCTTCTGTAGGCTTCCATGCTTTGTCAACTTCGATCTCATCATTTCCGTTATCATCATCGTATAGTTCAATCTTTAAAAGACCAGAACCCTCTCCGTTACCATAAACATTCATTTCAAGAGAATTATATTTGGTGGCATCTATCCCCAAAACGGTTCCCATTCCGCCAACATACCAATTCTTTGCTGTCCCAACAATATTTAAAGAATATTCTCCAACTTCGATATTATTCTGGGGCAACATTGAGTTAGAAACCACCGTAGGAATGATATTATCAAACACAAACCATTCCGGTCCTTCATTGTAATTCCCATCTGCAAACCCATCGATTAAATAAGGGTAAGAAGCTTTAGAGGAACTATTTGAAGATTTATTCTCTCCAAAACCATACGATACAGCAGACAAAACAAAAATCAATACAAAAAGAATAATAAGCTTTCTCACTGTTTTCACCTCCTCCATCTGTTTATCTAAATAGTAATAAATAAATTTCACGTAAAAACAACTACCCCTTAACCGCCCCTGCGGTAAGACCTTTAACAATATGTTTTTGCAACAAAAAGAAAAGAATCATAACAGGAACAGTCGCAACGGTTGCAGCAGCCATTATCAGATCAAATCTGTTTTGATAATTCCCCACAAAGTTTCTAATTCCCACAGGGATTGTCATTGTATCTGCTGATGTCAAAACCCAAGCAAAAATAAGCTCATCCCAAGCTGTAAGAAAGATATAAATACCTGTCGCTATAATTCCAGGGATTGCAAGGGGTAAAACCACATGCCAAAAAACCTGAAGGGGAGAACAACCATCTATTCGGGCAGCCTCTTCAAGCTCTATCGGAATCGCAGCAAAAAATCCTCTCAAAATCCAAACAGAAAAAGGTATAAAAAATATAGAATACATAAAAATTATCCCATAAAATGTCCCTTTTATAGGAATTCCAGTCATATCTGAAATTTTAACAAAATTAGAATAAATAGGTATCAAAAACATAATGCCCGGAACCATTTGTGTTGCTAGAATTGCGACAGAAATCCATCGGGCTCCGGGAAAATCAAACCTGGACAAAGCATACGCGGCCATTGTAGCAAAAATCATGGCAAAAAACATTGATATCCCACAAATTATAAAAGAATTTCTAAGATACAAACCGAAATCAACATTCTTCCACATATCAACATAGTTAACCCAGGAAACAACCAAATGCCCGGGGTTTGCTGCAGCTGTTGCCGTTATTTTTTTAGCCCCATAAGAATATTCAGACAAACGTCCATAAGTAGACCCCAAGTAAAGCTTATCCCCGCTTCTATCAAAAACAATAACTTCTGAAGGGGTAAAAGATGAATCAGTTATTACCGTTCCACCTTGTTTTATTTGGCGAAATAAAGACTCTTTAGCAAAAATCTTTTTAAAATCGACGCCGGCTTTATATTCCACTAAACCTCTGTTTGTCCCGATATAAATACTCTCCCCAATAACATTTAAACCATAAACAGCATTTGGATAAACATTTTTTACGATCTCTCCCTTCTTTATATTAAAAAGGAAAGCACCGCTATTCCCCGCAATAATTATTTCATCGCCAAGTCTTGAAAATTGCGCCATCCTTTCCACTCCTAGAGGAAGATGCTTTATCACAGAAAAAGATCTTACGATTTGACCACTTTTTCTATTTACTTCGATAAGCCCTGTATCAAGACCAACAAACAAACTATTGCCAACTGCTAAAACAGATTGAATCTGAGAGGGTGAAAACATGTTTTTAACTGTATAAACTTTAGAAATTTTTTCTGTTTTTTTATTAAACTCGACAACCTGCTCATACCCTTTATACTTCATTGTAAAATAAATATTGTTGCCATTTGAATGAAGAGTCGTAGGCCCAACCTTAGCCTTATCAAAGCTGGGGAGGCGGAGATCAAACTCCTTTTTTGTTTTTAAATTATTTTTATCATATCTTAATAATCCGTGATTTGCTGAAGAGACCCAAATATAATCTTTATCAACCAAAAAGTCTGTTGACATAGTTTGAGCGCTTACATGCCCTTTAGAATTTAATGTTTTTCTGTCAAGATTATTAATGCCCCCATCTGAGGTTAAAACCCAAAGGGTTTTTCCCTCAACTTTTATATCAACAACATTGTTATGAGCATGGGATAATGGAATTTTACCAACAAGGATATCTGTGTTTTCTTTCAATGATGTATAAATCATCCAACAAATAGGAAAAAGAGTAAAAACAAGGATCACCAACATCACAAAATGGATCAGGTAATCTTTTATTCTTTTTTTTGCATAATATGATATATTAATCACTGTTGTCCTCTTTTTCTTTTTGTTGTAACTACATATTTTTTATAATCAAATAAGTTTTATATTCATCGACTTTCTTCTTCAATTTTTCTATAAAAATAGAACCAAACATTCACAATAAGAATCATAGTTATCATAAGCAAAACTGAGGTCGCGGCCCCTGAACCAAAATTCCATTGCATAAACGAATTTCTAAAAATGTTCGTCATCAATAAATCCCCCCACTCACCGGGAAATCCGGCGCCAAAACCAAACATCATTATTACTATATTAAAGCTGTATACATTAAATATCAATCCAAATAGTATTAAAATGGACCATACCGGCCTTAACAGAGGAAAAGTAATCATCCAAAACTTTCTCCATCCGGAAGCTCCGTCTATATCAGCTGCCTCATAAAGCTCTTCCGGAATACTTTGCATCCCAGCCAAAAGGAGAAGCATGGAAAACGGCCAGTATCTCCAAATTGTAGGAACAATAATCGCCCAAATTGTATTTGGCCCTATTAACCAAAAAGGCTTGTCCGGCAACAAATGCAAGATATCGACAAGTATTATATTAATTATTCCGACACTTCGCTGCCACATAAACCCCCACAATAAACCTGTAACATAGGTAGGGACAACCCACGGAAACAAAAAGAGAGTTCTAATCATCCCTTTCCCCCTGAATTCTCTGTTAACCATTAACGCAACCAGCATTCCAAGAAAAACTGTCCCGAAAGTGACAACAAGGGTGTAAATAAAAGTATTTCTAGCGGCGTCAAACAAGCCTATTCGTATAGGGCTTTTAAAATTTAACAAAACATCATAATAATTTTTAAGTCCTATAAAAGGGGCCCCTACATATTGATCAAGAGTGAATTGATTAAGTTTAAGAAACGACATCCAAATTCCCTGCAGAATAGGAGTCAAATGCAAAGCTACCATTCCTATAACAGTAGGAAGCACAAAAAAATAAGCAAAGCGGTACTTTTTAAATTTATACCATTTTTTTTGGAGCCAATTACGTATCAATTTTGTCCCAATCCCTTCAAATTATAAATTGATAACCTTTAATTCTATGTTAAATTCTACACTAATTAGAAAACTCTAGCAAGAAGCAATACAATATCACATCAAATTTGATCTTGACAATTAACAAGTTTTATTGATAATATAACATTTGTCCGAACTACTTATTATGCTAGGAAAAGTATAAGGTTGAATGTCTAAAATTCTAAGGAGGAAAAATAATGGCAAGAGAAAAGTTTGAAAGAAAAAAACCGCACTTGAATGTAGGAACAATAGGACATGTTGATCACGGAAAAACAACCCTAACATCAGCTATTACAAATGTTTTAGCGCAAAAGGGATTTGCAAAAGCAAAGAGATTTGATGAAATTGATGCCGCGCCTGAAGAGAAAGCTCGAGGTATTACAATTGCTATTGCTCACGTAGAATATGAAACAGACAAGAGGCATTATGCTCATATCGATTGTCCTGGTCACGCAGATTATGTAAAAAACATGGTCATAGGCGCAGCGCAAATGGATGGAGCTATACTGGTTGTTTCCGCCGCAGATGGAGCTATGCCTCAAACTCGTGAACACATTCTCCTTGCCCGGCAGGTAAACGTACCAAACGTAGTAGTGTTTTTAAACAAATGTGACATGGTTGACGATCCTGAATTAATAGATCTTGTAGAAGTAGAAATCAGAGAATTACTTTCAAAGTACGAATTTCCCGGAGATAAAATTCCAATCATCAGGGGATCAGCTTTAAAAGCCATGGAAAATCCAACAGATCCGGAGGCAGCTAAGTGCATCTTGGAACTAGCAAATGCCTTAGATACTTATCTTCCAGATCCTGAAAGACCTATAGATAAGCCATTTTTGATGCCTGTGGAAGATGTCTTCTCAATTACCGGACGAGGGACAGTAGGAACAGGCCGTATTGAAAGAGGGATAGTAAAAGTGGGAGAAGAAGTAGAAATAATCGGCTTAGGATCACATAAAAAAGTAACTGTTACCGGAGTAGAAATGTTTCGTAAGACACTGGATGAAGGGATGGCAGGAGATAACGTAGGCTTACTCTTAAGAGGAATAGAAAAAGAAGAACTTATGAGAGGGATGGTCGCCGCAAAGCCTGGAACTGTTAAACCACATACAAAATTCAAAGCTCAAGTATACGTATTAAAAAAAGAAGAAGGAGGAAGACATACCCCTTTCTTCCCAGGTTACAAGCCACAATTCTTTATTCGTACAACTGATGTTACCGGAGAAATCGGACTACCAGATAAAGTTGAAATGGTCATGCCTGGAGATAATATAGAAATGTCTGTCTCTTTAATAACAGAGGTTGCCATAGAAGAAGGTATGAGATTTGCTATTCGCGAAGGCGGACATACCGTCGGAGCTGGAGCTGTAACTAAAATTATTGAATAGCCAAGCTGGAATAAAATTTTTATTTATACTCGCTATACTTTCAGTCTTTGTTTTGGCTGGAATAATGGCTTTTGATTTTATCATCAGCAATCAAAAGCTTCCTCCCAATAGTTTTATAGGCGAAGTCAATATTTCCAAGCTTACCAGAAAAGAAGTAGTAGATAAGTTAAATAGAAGTTTTATCTCAGAGGTATTCCCTCATTCTATAGTTCTTTCGGTCAGTTCCGATGAGAGTTTTTCTTTTTTGCCCAGAGAATTAGGGCTTTACTATCTTTCAGAAAAAACAGCAAACAACATTTTTTCGCTCCCTCAAAATACAAATTATTTTCTTAGTTTGCAAAAACGGTTATCCCAGCACTATCATGTTTTTACTCCTTCCCTTTCATTTACACCTTCAAAGACCGAAGCAATCCTTTCCGAATTGGCTCAACAAATAAATGCCCCGGCAATAGATGCAAAAATAGAATTTGATGAAAAGACAGGGGGATACCACATTTATCCAGACAACCCGAGTAGAAAACTAAATGTTGAGAAAACATTAGAAAAATTAAGAAGGGCGTTGTTAAACGGAGGATATATAGTCTCCGCGGAGGTAGAATACTCGTTTGATCAAAAAATAACAGAAGAATCCTTACGTTCAATGCCACCCGTACATAAAATAGCCTCATTTACAACATACTTTGGCTCTCATGATTCTCCAAATAGAATTCACAATATAAAACTTATTGCATCATGGCTTGATGGGAAATTAATAATGCCGGATGGTATCTTTTCGCTAACAGAACAAATAGGAGATTTTTCTCCTCAAAGAGGGTTCAGGCAAGCCTTTGTCATCTCAAATAATGAGCTTGTTCCTGAATATGGGGGAGGAACATGTCAAATTGCCACAACCCTTTATAATGTAGTCTCCCTGGCTGATTTAAAAGTTATTGCCAGGCGTAACCACTCTTTTTATTTTAACATATACCCCTTAGGGAGAGATGCTACAGTCTATCCAGGATCCGCCGACTTTAAGTTCCAAAATGACACAGGGCGTCCGATTCTAATAAAAACTACCGCAACTAATCATAAATTATCTTTTAGCATATACGGGACACCGACGTCAAAAGAGGTAACTTTTTCAAGCCCCGCTATATATATGGCAAGCCATGGAGGGAAATATATTCCGACATCGTATAAAACTATAATTCATTCGGGCGCGCCATTTCGTACCGTCGTAAAACGAACCGTAACAAACAAGGATTCAAAAGAGGTTCTTAAAGAAGAATTCATACGCAGCTATTATAGATTGTATGGAGACGGTGTAAATGTCCCAATCAAAAGAAGAGAACCAATCTAAATCCATTAAGAAAGAAGTTTCCTTATCAGGAATAGGCCTTCATTCCGGGGAAAAAGGTAAAATCAGTTTTTTACCCTCAGAAAAGGGTAAAATCAATTTTATACTTGGAGATAAAGAAATTGAAGCTTCTTCTAATAATGTCACAACAACAAACAGAGGAACAAACCTTGGCGAGATTCAAACAATAGAACATGTCCTGGCAGCTGCCTATGGACTAGGGATAGATTCTTTAGAGATAAAACTTTCGACACCCGAACCCCCTGCAATGGATGGTAGCGCGCTTTTTTTTGTAAAAGCATTGTTAAGCGCCGGCATAAAAATACTTAAAAAGAAAAAAACAATTATAGTAATTAAAAAAACTATTGAAGTAAAAGAGAGAGAAAGTTCTATTAAGGTTATTCCCTACGACGGATTTTGTATAGATTTTGAAGTCGATTTTCCCGCCTTTGGAAAACAACATTTCATTTACAATAAAAACACAGATTTTATAAAGGAGGTTGCTCCCGCAAGAACTTTTGGATATATAGAAGAAGTTGAAATGTTTAAAAAAAACGGAATTGCAAAAGGGGCATCAACCAAAAACGCTCTGGTTCTAAGTAAAAACAGTTATGTTAACAAGCCTAGATTCAAAGATGAAATGGTTCGCCATAAAATCCTAGATTTAATAGGTGATTTAGCGTTATTACAAGCTTATCTAAAGGCAAAAATTATCGCGAAAAAATCAGGGCATAAACTAAATGTACAACTTACAAATCTTATTAGACTAGAAAGTCAAACATAAATCCGCGAAAAATATTATTGCCTGCAATTTTTAGAAGGATATTACGAAAAAATATTATGCATTCCAATCTTACAACCAAAGCAACCTGGGCAGCAAACAAAGGCAACGAACAAAGAATAATGCTCTTAAATAATGGAGCGCGAAATGTCATATTTCCTTATGATTACAACCCCAAATTCCCACAAAAAGTTAAGGGGCTGTATTGGTTTGTTTTAATAAATTATTTACCAAGCTTTATTCCACTCTTGTATGGAGTTCAATTTGATCCAAAATTATGTTTTTCTCCATCAAACATGCCATTATTATCACAAAGAATTGAAAGCGCATCCCCTACTGACGGATATCTTTCCGGCAATGGATCAAGTTCTAATATTTCAAATTCTCAAATCAAAATTTTAGCCTCGAAAATTTTTGGATTGATAGACCCAAATGCCGACCCAACCCGCAGTTATACATTACAAGAAATTGCTGAAGCTTACACAAAAAACCATTCTCAAAAAATTGCCGAAGGAAAGCTACCTCCCCTTTTAACAGAAAAATACTTCTTTTTTAAAAAGTTTGATTTAGAGCTCCTAAAAAAAGCCGTAGACTATTTAGTTTTCCATAAAAGAGTTTACTGGGAAGACTCAAATACGCTTAAGTATTATAATCAGATTGCACATATAAACAGAGCAACCGCAGATTTTTGTGACAATCTATCTTCAATAGAAACCTTTCATGAATTGTTCACAGAATTTAAAGAATCCTTAGAAACAGCTCTTTTCGGCAGGGTTAAAGTCAGTTTGGTTGCGCCTAGAATAAGTGAAAGCGCATCAAGGGCGTCGCTTCAATCTTTAGATTTATTTTCTACGCAAGATTGGGTTAAACTTGACTCAAAACTTATAAACATGATAAGAGATAGTATCAAATTTGAACATCTGCCTCCTTCTTCTATCGATGAAAAAGATAAAATACGCATTATATATCATGAGAAGAAATTTGGTATTACCTGCGAGCTAACTTCCGATGATAGTAGGGGGGTTTTGATAAGCAAAAATACAAATCCAACAGACTTAGAAAAGACTTTATTAGCTTTAGTAGAAAAAGTATTTAATAGAGCAAAAGAAATTTCAGGCAATAAAGCAACTCAAATTCCAACAACATGGCATAAAGAAAAGGAGGCAACTCCTGAAGCAAAAGACACCCTTCAATTAACGCCTGCTAATGTTAGGGCAAAGGCACAGGGCTCAGCCCAATCAAGAATATCAAAGGCTTCGATTCAATTAACGCCATTTCTTGCGGGTAGTTTTTTTAAAATGGTAGAGAGAAGAAATCCACAAGGCAAAAAAGAAGAATTTTGTTTAAATATAATGAGGACCCCTGCCATAGCGCTTGATCCTGTAAAAAAAGAAGAATTAAAAAATAAGATGGTGAAAGCTTTCATTAGAAGTCTTACTCCAGTGACTTGCAAAGAAGGTGAAATTTTTGGAGAGAAATATAATATTGAGTTTATTTCAAAGTATGTTACAGATGCTTATCTAGAATCTGCGGAAAGGTTAGCGCTCCTGATAGATAAGGATGGTGAAATTTTAAGTTTTGCTTCTATGAAAAAGGAGGAGGAAGGAGTTTTTAGGTTTTCCGGAACCGTTGTTGACCCTCGCGTTCAAGGATCGAGGTGGTCTGTTGAACTTAACGAAAGAATGACTGACGAGGTTTCCAGAGAATATAATAGCCTTAGTAATGGAACTATTCGGCTTCTTGCCTTTACTCCTGCAGATAGAATTGTTGGGTCATTGCAGTTTTTAAAAAATATTTACCCCAATGTAAGAACAATGAGATCCCCTACGCAAGAAGAAAGCATCCTTATTGAAAGGTTGCTAAAAAAATATCACAAAAAATTAGGTCAGACTTTAGAATATGACAAGAAATTCTCTGTTTGGAGAGGAATAACAAAAGTTATTTTGGGCGGGCTTGTCTATGACGGGATACGTCTTTATCATAAAGATCCAGCTGTTACAAAATTTTGTGATAATATAAAAAGAGAGAATGGCGATATGATGATTATTACTGGATTGTACACCAAATGGACGAGAAGAGCTTTGATAATAAGACGTTTTTGGAAAAATCATATTGTTGCTCCTTTCCATGGAATAGGTTTTTTCGTATCTCGAAAGTCTTTTTCTTGACACTTAGGCCGCGCCAAGGACGGTGTCAAGGACGGTTGACGCTTTTTCATTAAAACGATATAATTTCAAGCGTGGCCCTTTTTGTAATTTCTAATAGTGTTCTTTTGTTGATTGCGTTAGCACTTAACCTGGGATTGGCTTTATACATTTATTTTAAAAATCCTAAAGATGAACCTTCCCGTGTTTTTAGTTATTTTCTCATCTCTTCTGCTTTATGGACGCTAAGTGTTCTTTTATTTTTAAATGCAAAAACTGCAGATTGGGCTATTTTTTTTAGGAGAATGACTCCCGTAGGATCTGGGATGATAGCGGGCTTAATATTGTACTTTAGCTTTATTTTCCCTAAACAAGAAAGAAAACTTTCAAATACTATTAAAATGGTTTGTCTTTTGCCAGGATTGATTTTTTCTTTATTTTCTTTATTTACCCCTTTAATGATAAGCCAATTATTAATAAAAGATTATAATTATCCGTTTTTAGGTGGTCCAATTTTTGGGCCTCTTTACAGAATTTATAGCGTATATTTTATTGTTTATTTTGTTTTAGGCTTGGGCAATTTATTTTACAAATATTTGAAGTCAGTAGGGATAGAGAAGCTCTAGATTTTTTATATTCTTTTTGGAATTGTATCATCTGGTTTTTTTGGAAGCATAGCTAGTTTAATATTACCACTGATGGGGTTTTCCTCTTTCTTTACAATTGGTCCTCCTTTTACTCTTATTATGGCTTTTTTTATCACATATGCCATTATACATTACAAGCTGTTGAACATAGAAAATTTTTTAATTCGCGGAGTGTTGTTTTTATTCATAATCCTGGCAGTTACTGGTACAATTGTATCTTTTATTCTTGGTTGGGGTAAGTTTTTATTTTCTTTTTATTTGGTTTTGGCAAACCTGGCTTTGGGAAGTATGGTATTGCTAAACAATGTAAAAAACAAGATTAATCTTTCATTTTTTGGAGTAATCTGCGGAGTCATTTTATGGACAATAGGAGTTTATATCTTTTTCTGGCATAATACAGACTTAGATATCCTTTTTACAAGCGGCAAGATAGCATTTCTAGGCGCATCTTTTATTCCGGCTTTCTTATTATTTTTTAGCCTTGTTTTTCCTAAAGAAATAAACCCCATTTCTAAGGTGCAATGGGGACTTATTGTGTTTCCAATTATATTTTTCCCTATATGTGTTTTTAGTAATTTAATTTTAAAAGAAGTAAGTTTTGGGGCTAATGGAATTATGAGAACATATGGATTTATGTATCCGCTATTTTTATTATATTACTTAATATATTTTGGCCTGTTTTTTCATGTTCTTTTTACGAAAGCAAGAAAATTTTCAGGGGTTAACCAAATACAAATTCGCTATGTGGCGTTGGCTTTTGGTTTTTCTGCCCTTATTGCAATTACAACAAATTTAATCCTTCCATCAATGCGAATTACTTACCTTACTTTCCTTGGACCTAATTCTACGATAATTTTGATTGGAATTATCACTTATGCAATCCTTCGCCATCGCTTAATGAGCTTAGAAATAATTATTCAAAAAAGTTTTATTTATGGAATTGCAATGGCAGCTATTATGGCAATTTATGTTATCGCCATAATGTTCTCCGAACAGTTTCTTAGGGGGATTTTGGGATACAATTCCAACCTTGCAATAGGATCGGTAGTAATAATAATTTCTTTTATTGCTATGCCATTTGTTAAATCTCTGCAAGATATAACAGATAAAATATTTTTTAAAACTAAATATGATTACCAAAAAACATTGCGTGACATGAGCCGTAAAATTGCAACCCAAATACGAGTCGAAGATTTAACAGATTTAATAGTATCAACATTTATAAAAACAATGAAAGTCTCGGAAGTATCCTTTTTGCTTTTGGAAAAGGAGCGGGGAAAATACCGTTCCGTTCCATTCAATGGAGATGCAGAAGAAAACAAATACAAATATATTGAGATGGATGCGAACGGACCAATACCTAATTGGCTTCTTATGCGAAACGATATACTTTTTATAGATGAAATAGAAGACGAAATATCAAAACAAAAAGGGTTCCAGTCTAAAGATGAAGAGATATTTTTAAAGAAAACAAGAGATGATATGGCGCGTCTCGGAGGGATTATCTGGATACCGGTAATATCAAAGAATGAGCTGACAGCTATAATATTTTTAGGACAAAAAGCATCAGGCGAAACCTTTACGCTGGAGGATATGGTGCTTCTGATAACGTTGGCAAATCAGGTCGCCGTAGCGCTGGAAAACACAAAACTGTATGAAGAGGTATTAACTGTTAAAAATTATATTCAGGATATTGTAGATGCCATGATATCGGGAGTCCTAACAATTGATGTTTACGGAGAAATAAAAATTTTTAATCCGATGGCGGAAAAAATAACCGGCTTGTCACACAATGATGTTATTGGCAAAAATTTTAAAGAGCTGTTTTTAAACAACGAAATATCAAAAATACTTGAAGCAACTCTTAAAAACAGATGTTTCAACAGTTTTGAATCAAAACTCATGGTTTCTGACCATTTTGTTCCTGTATCGTTAAGTAGCACAATCCTTGTAAACACTCAAGGGAAAAAGATAGGAGCTCTTCTTTCAATAACTGACCTTTCCGAAATTAAAGTTTTGGAAGAAAAGGCAAGACGAGTAGATAAAATTTCAGCGCTTGGAACAATGGCCGCGGGGATGGCCCATGAAATAAAAAACCCGCTCTCTTCTCTAAATGTTTTTTCTCAACTTCTTCCGCAAAGACGCAACGAAAAAGAGTTTATCGATAAATTGATAGAGACAATGCCAAAAGAGATAAAACGTATAAATTCAATAGTCGAAACTTTGATGGGTTTTGTAAAATCAAACTCTCCCAGCTTTACTCATTTAAACATAAAAGAGGTCGTGGAAGATAATGTCAAATATTTCACTGAAAAAGCAAAACTATCTTCCATAGAAATTAATACGCAATATCAAACAAATTTACCTTTAATAACCGCCGACAAAGAACAGTTATCACAAGTCTTCTCAAATTTAATACTTAATGCGATCCAGTCAATTCACAACAAAGGGGAAATAAATATTGACATAAGAGAAGGAAGGAAAATAGAAGGGGTGCTGCAGGATATAATAATAGAAATAAAAGACACAGGACATGGGATTTCACCTGAAAATTTAAAAAAGATTTTTGATCCATTTTTTACAACCAAACACTTAGGAACAGGACTTGGGCTTGCCATAACTCACAGTATAATAGACGGACATAAAGGAAGCATCAATATAGACTCAGAGTTAGGAAAAGGGACATGGGTTAAAATTATCCTGCCCGTTAAACAAGAATCATAAACCCTTGATCCCTCTCTATGACAGATAGGCTAAATTTGATATAATAAAACATATGAATGGAAAAACAATTTCTGAAAAGATCCTTTCAGAACACTCAAAAACCGATGCAAAAGCTAAAGATATAGTAATCGCCAATCTCGATTTTATGATTGGGCAAGACGGCACAAGCGGAGTAGCAATAGATTCCTTCAACAAAATGGGAGCAAACAAAGTCTTTGATCCTTCAAAAATAGCAATAATAATAGATCATAGCTCTCCATCCCCAAACTCAGGAGTATCTGCAATACATAAAAAAATAAGAGATTTTTCAAGGTCTTATGGCATTAAATTATATGATATCGGTTGCGGGGTATGCCACCAAATTACTCCAGAACAAGGACATGTCGTCCCTGGAAATTTAGTAATAGGAGCCGATTCACATACATGCACATATGGGGCTATAAATGTTTTTTCCACAGGAATCGGATCGACAGATTTAGCCGCGGGAATGATTTCAGGCAAACTTTGGTTTAAAGTCCCGGAGACTATAAAAGTTTTATATAACGGTAAAATTCAGAAAGGAATATATTCCAAAGATTTAATACTAAAACTTATTGGAGATATAACGTCAGACGGAGCAACTTATATGGCGCTGGAAATTGGGGGGGACGCTATTTCCGACTTATCAGTAGACGCAAGATTTACTATATCAAACATGGCGATAGAATGCGGAGCAAAAGCAGGGATTATGGAAGCCGACCAAAAAGTTTTAGATTGGGTAAAAAGTAACTCGCCTAAAAAAGCAGAGCCTGTATACGCGGACAAAGATGCCATATACGCAAAAACAATTGAAATTGATGTTGAAAAAATAGAGCCTCAGATTGCAAAGCCACATACAGTAGACAATGTTGTTCCTATATCAAAAATAGGCGATGTTCCAATCCAACAAGGATATATAGGAACTTGCACAAACGGAAGATTGGAAGATTTTCAAGTTGCGGCAAAAATTTTAAAAGATAAAAAAATAAATCCAAGCTGCAGATTAATAATAGCCCCCGCGTCAAAAGATATTCTTTTAGATATGATAAATGACGGGACATATCAAATATTATTAAATGCCGGCGCAATAGCGGTCACTCCAGGCTGTGGCCCATGTGTCGGCACGCACAATGGAGTTCCCTCAGATGGAGAAAACGTGATATCAACCGCAAACAGAAATTTTAAAGGGCGGATGGGGAATGTAAATTCTTTCATCTATCTTGGATCTCCGGCAACGGTAGCAGCCTCTATGATCGAAGGGAAAATATCCGACCCTCGAAAATATCTTTAACCCCAAGAAAGAGAGAAAGAGTTAAGGCTATCCCTTCATCAAGCCCTTTAATGTTATTCTCTCCATTCTCAAGCCCCCTTACATACGACCTCGAAATTCCAAGTTTTTCGGCCAGCTCCGTTTGAGACATTCCCAGGCTCTTCCTTTTTTGTTTTATTAAGCATCCAACAAGAGAAGTTTGGGGAAGATATCTTTTTGCCCTTCTACCGTTAAGTTCCCAATTTCTTACAGAAAAAAATTCAGGGTATTTTTGAGAAAGATAATAAGCCATTTTTGAAAGCGCTCTAACTTCAATTTGTCCGACCCGTTCTCCTGTTATTTTTAGTTCTACCCCAATTTTTTCTCTGGACATAGGTTCATCATATAAATAAAGTCTCGTAAGAATATCTCTTTCTGCAAAAGTTAAAGGAGAGAGAGTAACCCCTTCTCTTACAATTTCATCAATACTCCCCTCTTGAGTCAAACCATAAGAACTTACGCCCCACAAAGATATGTTTTTTAATTTTAATGGGCTCATACCTTTGGAGTCTAAAGACAATTCAACAGAAAATCTCTCTTCCCCTATTTTTTTATACCTGCTTAGCAACCATTCTCCTCCGGCCACCTTACGCTCACTATCGCTTAATTTTTTTCCTTTTTCACGTTCAAGGCTCTTAATCAGTCGTTTAGGCAAAGAATCAATATCAACAACTTCTGCAAGGGCAAGCTCAATTTCTCTCTCCTCAGGTTTATAGCCTAATTCCTTTTCAAGCCTTGTAATAATATTCCCAACCCTCACACGCTCCTCTCTTCTCCATCCCGGCTCATAAGAAATTTTGCCTGTCCTGGTTTTATCCCCTCTATTAACAAGCCTAAAAGCTATCAAATTCAACCGCTCTGCTACATACCCGGAAAACAAAACCCCAAGTTCAGGATTAAATTTATCGATAGAGCGTGGAAAATGTTTATAACTTAACTCTTGCATTAAGTCGTCGCTGTCGGGATTGCCATTTGCAATTCTCTTTATCAACCGGCGATAAAAGTAAACCAACAAATCCCTAGCTTCTTTATTTCCAGCCTTTGCAAGCATAAGAAGAAATGTCTCTTTTTCAAAATCTAAAGGGAAAGGACCCCTTAAATATCCAGACAAACCAAATTCTCTCCTTTTAATGTCAGAAAAAAAATCCAATTGTTTTGAAGTCAGAACATCAGGGTTCTTTACAACATAGGAAGCTTTTTGCGCATAACCAAAATTCCATTCCCGCCAGCAGAGATAATATGTCTCTTTTTTGCCTTTAACATCAACATCTACCAGATAATTTTTACGATAATCTCCCTTATAAAATTCCAACTCTTCGCTGAAACTGACTCTACACAAGGCACCGGGTTCAACGCCAGGAATTAAAAATTTTTCAACTATTCTATGCCTGCTTCTTTCCGCCAATTGAAAGTCGCTCATGCTTAACTCATGTTCAGATAAAAAGAGTCGCCCCTTTTTATCAGCAAACAAAACCATGTCTTCGTTCAGCAATGGTCCTTTACCCAAAATCCAGAGACCAACGGCAAAGCGCATCGCCCTGTCAAGAAAAACAGGTTTTTTAAAAGTTGCAGATGAAGGGACTAAAGAAACAGCGCCAAGCATAAAACTCCTTTTTGACTATTTCTGACATTTTCTGTGTCAATTTTCCTGTATGGGACTGTTGCGAAATGGTCATTCCCGTGAAAACGGGAATCTATTTCTCAGAAAACAAGATAGATCCCCGCTTTCGCGGGGATGACAAATTGCAAAAACTGTCATTTCGCGACAGTCCCTGTATAATATGACTGTTGCATATAATAGTATTCGGTCAAAAAAATAAATAATTTCATTTTTTTATTAATAGAGCAGCTAAAATAAGGCTTGGGCTATCAAAGAGATCAACAGAATAAGGCGCGAATGAAGGGAGCCATTACAAAATACCACAAAAACACATACTGCCCCAGAGATTAACCCCGATTATCCTAATCGGGGTTAATCTGAGACAGTATATCTTAAAATTATGATTCGATAAAGTTACTGCAAAAGTTCGTTATGAATTAGGTCTAAAAGCTTTTTTAGTGCTTCTTTATGTGCTTCTGGTATACTACTAACAAAGGTTTCTACAGTATTTCTAAACAAAGGATTATCCTTAAAGGGCTTTGCAGCCTCAATATCTTCAGGATGAACCGTTTTTGAATTGAATTTCGCCGTCATTACTGTTAGCTTGTCAACATCAGAAAGAGCTTTAAAAATTCCTCCGGGAGAATAGACTAGCTGAGCTTGCGCTAAAATAGCCTCTCTAGCCATATCATCTCTGGCAATTCTATCCCAATAAGCTGGCGATCCCCCAAGTTGTGCCATAGCAAACATTTGCACCTCTTTATCAAGATTAAGTCTTAATAAATTAAACCATATTCTTCGCATCGCTGATACAGGAATCCCAGTTCTTTTTGTTTCTGCTATCTGGTGGCTTCTGCTTGACGTTAGCTCATATACATAGTCACCACCTAACAATTTACCTATGCTCATCTTAAAAATTGATGTCTGCAGTTTTTCTTCCTTCCATTTTGGCAACCCTACAAATTTTAACGTTGCCAATGTATGTGATAATGCATCTTTTACTTGTGTCATTATTTTTTCACCTCCCGTTTGATTTTAGAAGAATAAGTTCCGATTCTCCTATGATGATTCTTTATCACCTCATTCACAAAAAAATTTCAGCTATTATAAAATGAAACCACTTTTGGTTTACTACCAATAAAAGCTATGCTAAAATTTAAAGATCATGAGCATAAAAGGAAAAGCGCGAACAACAAAAACAAAAGACGACATAAATACAGATTATATAATTTCAGGCCGTTATAAATTTAAAATACAAGACCCTTATGAACTTGCCAAACATGTTATGGAAGATTTGGACCCCGATTTTTACAGGCGGATAGAAAAAGGAGATTTTTTAGTCGCCGGAAGAAATTTTGGTTGTGGGTCATCCCGCGAACAGGCTCCGCAGGCTATTAAATACTCAGGATTACAGGCTGTCATTGCAAAATCTTTTGCCAGAATATTTTATAGAAACTGCTTTAATCTGGGACTCCTAGCAATTGAATGTAATACAGATGAAATTGACGAAAATGATGAATTAGAAATAGACCTGAATAATGGCTTAATTAAAAATTCTACAAAAAACAAAGAGATTAAAATTGCCCCTTTGCCAAAAACGATGCAGACGCTACTTCAAGATGGCGGACTTATAGAACATTTTAAAAAACACGGGGGGTTTAAAATTACATGAGCAATTTACTTGCCATATCTCCTTTTGAATGCAACTTAATAACAAAAATTATCTTTGCGTGTATTTTGGGAGGATTTATAGGGTTTTCAAGGGAAAAAGAAGGAAAAGCTGCCGGACTTAGGACTCATATTTTAGTCTGCATAGGAGCAACGATATTTACTATGCTCTCATTCATGGCATTTTCTATGTTTCCAAACGTAGATCCAACCCGCATCGCATCCAATGTACTAATAGGTATAGGTTTTATCGGAGCTGGTACTATCATTAGAAATGCCGGAGGATCTATCTCCGGAATTACTACTGCCGCATCAATATGGATAGCTGCTGCAATTGGGATGTCTATAAGTTTTGAATTATATCATGTTGCAATCTTTACAACCGCTCTAACTTTAATTGTCTTACATTCACTCCATCGTCTTGAAAAAAAATATATACATGACAAAGACAAGCCTTTAAATTAATTAGTATGCCTTTAGAAAAAACAATAATTATCCTAGGCCCAACCGCCACAGGAAAAACAAAATTTTCAATTAAGTTAGCAGAAGAGTCAAACGGAGAGATAATTTCTGCCGATTCGATGCAAGTTTATCGCGGAATGGATATAGGAACAGCAAAACCTCCCCTGGAAGAGAGAAAAAACATCCCTCACCACTTAATAGATATTATAAATCCAGACGAAGAATGGACTGTTTCAGATTTTATAGCAAGCACGAAAAAGATAATCCCTGAAATCATTGTCAGAGGAAAAACGCCCCTTATCGTAGGGGGTACGGGCCTATATTTATGGGCGCTTATTAACGGGTTTTCCTTCCCTATCGTATCCGGAAATGAAAAAATCCGAGAAAACCTAGAAAAACTAACAATAGAAGAGCTCTATACAAAATTAAACTCTGTCGACAAACAGAGCGCCGAAAAAATCCATCAGAACGATCGAAAAAGAATTATACGCGCGCTTGAAGTTTATGAACTGACGGGATCACCAATTACTCAGATGCAAAAAATGAAAAAATCTGACACAACAGAAACAGCAAATATAATAGGGCTTAACCTCTCTCGGGAACAACTTTACGAAAAAATAAATAGGCGAGCAGACAACATGATAAAAAAAGGATTGATTGATGAAGTAGAAGGATTGTTGGCCAAAGGATATTCAAAAAACCTTAGATCATTTCAGGCATTGGGATACAAAGAGGTTGTAGAATATCTGGAAGGAAGATGGACAAAGGAAGAAATGATCGAAGAATTAAAAAAAAGGACCCGAAACTTTGCAAGAAGACAAATGACCTGGTTTAAAAGATTTAAAAATGTTAAATGGGAATCCCCTGAATGAAAGCACATATAATTTCTCTGGGCTGCCCTAAAAATCTTTGCGATACCGAAGTCATCATGGGAGAACTTGTTTGTGCCGGCTACTCAATAACGCAAAATTTAAAAGATGCAGACATAATAGTTATAAATACCTGCGCTTTTCTAAGATCCGCCAGAGACGAATCTTTTGCAATAATTAAAAAGGCAATAAAAAATAAAAAACATAAAGCGAAAATTTATGTGGCTGGTTGCCTGCCAAAAATAAAAAACGAAAAAAACAGGCTCAACAAGCTAAGCAAGCTCAACGGGATAATCAATTCAGATGATATTTTCGACAGCCACTCCCCCCGCATAAAAGCTACAAATCCTTGGACCGCCTACATAAAAATTTCTGAGGGCTGCAATAACAGGTGTTCATATTGTCTAATACCTAAAATTCGAGGACCGCTAAAAAACCGTAAAGTCGCCGACATTCTAAAAGAGACGAGAGAACTCTCAAAAAAAGGAGTAAAAGAAATTATTTTTGTTGCCCAAGACACTTCCGCACATCCAAAATTTGAAGAGATATTAAGAAAAACGGCAAAAATAAAAGATATAAAATGGATTCGTATAATGTACACACACCCCAAACATTTATCAAAAAATCTGATAAAAACCATTGAAAAAGAAGCAAAAATATGTAAATACATAGACTTGCCTATCCAACATATTTGTGATAATATTTTAAAAAAGATGAGGAGAGGAGTCTCCTCTTCTGATGTTCAGGGTTTGATAGAAACCCTACGAAATGAAATAAAGGGCTTAGTTTTAAGAACAAGTTTAATTGTCGGTTTTCCAGGAGAAAAAGAGGGAGAATTCTTAAAACTTGCCGATTTCATAAAAAAAATGCAGTTTGAAAGGTTGGGAATTTTTAAATATAGCAAAGAAGAAGGGACATCTGCAGCAAAATTAAGGGGGCAGATTCCCGAAAAAGTTAAAGAATTTAGGTTTCACAAGTTAATGGCTTTGCAGAACCAAATATCTAAGGGGCTGAATAAAAAATTGATCGGTAAAACATTCGAAGTTTTAATAGAAAAAATCGGTAAAAACTTCTGTATAGGACGAACTTATATGGATGCGCCAGATATAGATGGTTCTGTAAAAATATTTAATCCCAATTTAAAATTGGGCAGGTTCGTTAAAGCTAAAATTGTCAAAGCGTCTGCTTACGATCTTGAAGCCGTTTTAACCTGAATATCCCAAATCTTTTAACTTCGTTTAGAATTGCTTTAATCCCCTTACTTGTAACCTTGTTGTATTTAAACAAATACTACTTGGCATCAGCGTTATTTACAGTGTTGGCTATAACCGATTTTTTTGACGGTTATCTGGCGCGTAAAAACAAAGAAGTGACAAATTTTGGCAAGCTGATGGATCCTATTGCTGATAAAGTTCTTGTCATATCAGCATTGATAATCTTAACAGAAAAGGGGATGGCAGCATCCCTGCCGGTTGTAATAATTTCTGTTAGAGAAATTTTTATAAGTGGATGGAGAGCCCATTTGGGAGCAGAAGGCAAAATAATAGCCGCGGGATTGTCTGGAAAGGCTAAAACAGTTATGCAAGTCTTAGCTGTTTTAATGCTTATGTTAGAAATCCCTTTTGGAAATTTATGCCTATGGATCGCAATGATCCTTTCTGTGTATTCCGGAGTTGAATATATACATCTCCACGCCAAAAAATTTGGTATGGAGCTAAAGTAGATAAAACAATGGAAAGAGAAAATATAAAACCCATAGAGGTTAAACTTGAAGACTTTTATAGTAAAATTTTAAGTTCGTTGGGGAAAATAACAGATTTTGAAATTGCTGAGCTATTAAAAACCAGTCATCAGACAATAGCTACAGCAGAATCTATGACAGGAGGAATGATAGCTGCAAGGCTGACAAACATTCCTGGAAGTTCTGATTATTTTATAGGTGGGGTTATAAGTTATCATGACAGGATAAAAATACAGGAACTGCAAATCCCGCCAAAAATTTTTGCACAAGAAGGGGCTGTAAGCGCAAAGATTGCCACTTTAATGGCCGAAGGAATAAAGCGAAAATTTAAAACAGATATTGGACTTGCAATTACAGGTTGTGCAGGTCCGGATCCGCTACCTCCCGCTCCAGTAGGGTTAGTATATTTATCACTTGTAACAAATGCATCAAGTGAATGCAAAGAGTTAACTCTTGAAAGGACGCGAAGTGAAATAAGGGAGAAAGCAACCCAGGCTGCAATGGGGCTTTTATGGTTTCACTTAGGTGGCGGAACAAAACTTTAGTTAAGGTGCAAAGATAAAAAGTCTTATGCACAAGTAAAAAAAGGAGGAAGTAAAATGTCAAATGAAAAGGCAAAAGCACTGGAGATGGCAATATCTCAAATAGAAAAAAATTTCGGTAAAGGGTCCATCATGAAAATGGGGGAAGCAAGCAAATTGCATGTTGAAGTTATTTCAACAGGCAGCATAGGATTAGATTCAGTGTTAGGGGTTGGAGGTTTTCCGAGGGGAAGGATTATTGAAATTTTCGGGCCTGAGTCAGGAGGAAAAACAACTGTATCGCTACAGGCTATTGGCGCAGCACAAAAACAAGGAGGGACAGCAGCTTTTATAGACGCGGAACATTCCATGGATCCATTATATGCAAAAAAAATAGGCGTAGACACGCAAAACCTTTTGATTTCGCAGCCAGACTATGGAGAACAAGCTCTGGAAATTTGTGAAACATTGGTCAGGTCAAATGCTTTGGATATAATTGTGATCGACTCCGTGGCAGCCTTGGTGCCAAAGGCGGAAGTCGAAGGGGAAATGGGAGATTCTCATATCGGCCTACAAGCGAGGCTTATGTCCCAGGCTCTGCGAAAGCTAACAGCAGTTGTTTCAAAGTCTAAAACTGTCCTTATTTTTATCAACCAATTACGAGAAAAAGTTGGAGTAATGTTTGGAAGTCCGGAAACAACGCCAGGAGGGAGAGCTTTAAAGTTCTATTCATCATTAAGGTTAGATGTTAGGGCTCAGGAAAAAATAAAAGAAGGGGAAAAAATCATTGGAACAAGAGTAAAAATAAAAGTAGTAAAAAATAAAGTTGCCCCTCCGTTCACATCAACATCATTTGTATTAATTCATGGGGAAGGAATTTCTCATGAGGCAGAATTACTTGATATGGGAACTAATTATGACATCGTAGAAAAAAGCGGTTCATGGTACGCATTTGAAGGAGAAAAATTAGGCCAAGGATATGATGCAAGTTTAAAATTTCTAAGTGAACATTCGGCGATTTCCAATAAAATAGAAACAAAAATCCGCCAAAAAATAGAAGAAGCAAAAAAAACAAGCGAAGAAAAACGTTCCGTCGCAACGAGTTCGCGAACAGTTGCAACCAGTTCTCGAAAAGATATAAAAAAAGCAGTTAACCAAGCAACTGCCTAAAAAAAACTAGTTAAAGGAGTGATAAAATAATGGAAACACAATTTTTAATGTATTTAGGCGTACTTATTGTAATAATTTTAATCGCAGCAATTATATACCTTATTGCAAGACAAAAATACAGCGACGACAAAGTCAAAGTTGCAGAGGAAACAGCAAAAAGGATCCTCGAAGAGGCCAAGAGAAATGCGGAAACCAAAAAGAAAGAGGCTCTGCTTGAAGCAAAAGAAGAAGCTGTCCGTCTGCGGCAAGAATTTGAAAAAGAATCGAAAGAGAGAAAAACAGAGCTCGGAAACATTGAACGCAGGCTGCTCCAAAGAGAAGAATACCTTGAGAAAAAAGAAAAAAACATAGATACCGAAGAGCTAAAACTAAAAGAACAGCTTGAAAATGTTGAAAAAACAAAAGAAGAGCTAAAACATGTTTTATCAGAACACATAAAAGAGCTGGAGAAAGCCTCATCTCTTCCAAAGGAAGAGGCCAAAAAGATTCTGCTTCAAAATTTAGAAAAAGAATTAGAAAGAGACGCAGCTCTTAGAATAAGCAAAAATGAAGAAAAAATAAAGCAGGAGTCGGAAAAAAAGGCCCGCGAAATTCTAGTAACAGCTATTCAAAGATGCTCTGTGGATCATGTCGTTGAAACCACCACCTCAGTAGTAGAACTTCCCTCCGATGAAATGAAAGGAAGAATTATAGGTCGTGAAGGGAGAAATATCAGAGCATTTGAAACATTAACAGGGGTTGATTTAGTCGTTGACGACACACCGGAAGCTGTTATTATTTCGAGTTTTGATCCGCTAAGAAGGGAGACAGCGCGAAGAACTCTTGAAAAATTAATTGTTGACGGACGTATCCACCCCGCACGAGTTGAAGAGATGTACAACAAATCCAAAGAAGAACTGAAGGTCGCAATGTGGGAAGCAGGAGAAAAGGCAGTAATGGAAACAGATATACATGGCGTTCCTCCTGTCTTAATTCAATTGCTTGGAAGATTAAAATACAGAACAAGTTACGGTCAAAATGTTTTGCAACATTCAATTGAAATGGCGCATCTTGCCGGAATGCTTGCCTCAGAACTGGGAGTAAATGTTAAGCTTGCAAAACGAGGTGCGCTACTTCACGACATAGGAAAAGCAATCGACCAGGAAGTAGAAGGAACACACGTAAAATTAGGAGTTTTGTTCGCTCAAAAAGCAGGAGAAAGCCCCGAAGTAATTCATGCCATAGAAGCCCATCACGAAGATGTTCAGCCAAAAACCATTGAAGCCGTACTTGTGATGGTAGCAGATACAATTTCAAGCTCCCGTCCAGGCGCTAGGCGCGATAGTTTGGAATCATATGTAAAACGTCTAGAAAAACTCGAATCAGTGGCAAAGTCTTTCGAGGGAGTAGAAAAATGTTTCGCTATACAAGCAGGTCGCGAAATTAGAGTTATAGTCCAACCTGATAAAATAGACGATATAATGTCGGCAAAATTAGCTCATGATATTGCTAAAAAGATTGAGACTGAGCTTGAATATCCCGGAGAGATAAAAGTTACTGTAATTAGAGAGACAAGAAGTACAGATGTTGCAAAATAAAACTGTTAATATTTTATTTATAGGAGATATTATAGGCTCTCTCGGAAGAAAAGTTACACAGAATATACTCCCGGAATTAAAAAGAGAGCTAAACGTAGATATTACTATTGCTCAGGGTGAAAACTCCGCCCATGGTTATGGCATAACCAAAAAAATTTACAATTGGTTTTCTGATATAGGAATTAATGTTATAACCATGGGAAATCATGTATGGGATAAAAAAGAGATCATAAAAGATGCTGCAAGCTTTGAAATGATGGCAAGGCCCGCTAATTTTCCTCTTGAAAAAGGGGTTCCAGGCAAGGAATACGTTATAGAAAAAACAAAAGACGGCCATAGAATAGCAGTTGTATCCCTTGTTGGGCGTGTATTTATGTCTCCACTTGATTGTCCTTTTCAAGCAAGCGATAGAATATTAAAAGAGATAGAAAAAGATGCAGATATCATTATTATAGATATACACGCAGAAGCAACCTCTGAAAAAGTAGCTTTAAGTTATTATTTAGACGGTAAAGTTTCGGCTATCTTTGGCACGCACACCCATGTTATTACCGCAGATGAGAGGATATTGCCTGGTGGAACAGCATACATCACAGATGTCGGAATGGTTGGAGGAAAAAATTCTATAATTGGCATGAAAAAAGAGCAGATTTTAAAAAAATTTATAACCGGCATGCACGAAAAATTTGAGCCGGTAGAAGAAGACGATGGAATATTTAATGCGGTATTTGCCCAAATAGATTCAAAAACAGGTAGAGCTGTAAGCATAAAAAAAATCATAAAAACAATAGATGACCCTTTTAACCCCGATCATTCACTATAGAACCAGAAATTAACTCCGATTATGATTGTCGGGATTAATTAAAAAGGGTTTTTCCTCTTTTACTTCTATGAAAAGAGATAGCGAATCTATGCGCCTCGTTTCTTATCCTTTGTAACAACTTCAAGGCAGCAGATGTTTCCGGCAGTTTTAAAGGAGTTTTCTTCCTGGGAGAAAAAATTAATTCCTCTTTTTTTGCAAGTCCTATCAGCGGAATTTTTAATTCAGCCTTCATCATCGCATTGTAAGCCCCGTTAACCTGGCCCTTTCCTCCATCTATTAATATAAGGTCAGGAGAAGGAAGTTTTTCTTTTAAAGTCTTCGCGTATCGTCTATAAACAACCTCATATATTGCCGCTACATCATTTGGCCCTTCTATTGTTTTGATTGTAAATTTTCGATAGTTTTCTTTTGAAGGCTCTCCATTAATAAAAGTTACCATAGAGGCTACTGTTTTTGTCCCTTGCGTATTTGAAACATCAAACCCTTCTATTCTATAGGGTTTCTTATCTAACCTTAAAACCTGTTTAAGCTGATTAAGCGCCGGTTTATAGCTGGTCGCTTTACTGTTAGACAACCAAAAAGGTTTTGCCCTGGTAATTTTTTTTATTTTATAAATTTTATCCCTTATACTTGCAGCATATTCAAAATCGTGTCTATCTGAAGCCTCCTTCATTTCAGCCTCAAGGTTGTATATTGTTTTTTCAAGATTCCCTGATAAAAGTTCAACCACCGCCGAAATAATCTTTTTGTATGTCTCTTTTGATGTTTTATAAACACAAGGAGCAAGACATTTTTTAATATGAAAATTAAGACAGGGCTGCTTTCTTATTTTTAAAGGGGAAGATTTGCATTTTCTAAAAGAAAAAAGCTTTCCCACTAACTTAATAGTTTCCTTGACACTTCCTGCTTCATATGGACCAAAATAAAGAGAACCATCATCTTCTTTTGTCCTGACAAGAAACAACCGCGGCCAATCCTCGCTTATAGAAAGCTTAAGATAAGGATAACGTTTATCGTCTTTCCATTGAACATTATATTTAGGCTTATATTTTTTTATTAATTTTTGCTCTAAAAGAAGGGCCTCAAGTTCTGAAGAGGTAACAATATATTCAATGGTCTTATAGTTAGAAATTAATGATTCTGTTTTTGGAGAATCTATATTTTTTTTAAAGTAAGATGCCAAACGATTTTTTAAAGATTTTGCTTTTCCCACATAGATAACATTGCTTTCCGCATCTTTAAAAATATATATGCCTGGAAGTGAAGGGAAATCGAAGTTTTGAGTATTTATGATTGCTTCGACTGTGAATATTCGGGATTTATACTTTGACATAATAATTTAGAAAAAATCTATTCAGAGAGGCCGAGAGTTTTAATCCTCTCAGAAAAAACAGAATGCGGAACATCCAAAAATCTGCTAGCTTTGTGAGGATCGTGATTTACTTTCCACATTATCACATCTATAAATTCCTTTTCAAAAAAGCTTCTAATTTCACTTAAATTATATTTTTTAAGGGAAAAAACTTTGTTTCGTAATACATTATTAAAAGAAAAAACATCAAGCGGCAAACTTTTAAAATTTAAAACCTCAGCGCCCGGGAAACAAACAGATGCAGACTGTATTAAATCTCGCAGCTCATCATAATTTCCAGGAAAATCATAATACATTAAAAAACTTATCACTTGAGGCGAAATATATTTTATCCGCGGAGCATGTTTTATTAAGTAAGACAAAGCAATAATTGGGATATCTTCACGTCTTAAACGAAGAGGAGGCAATTCCAAGGTTTCAAAGCCAGAGAATCTTTCTTTATTGCAAACAGACAAGATTATTCTCACAGGACTTTTTTTCTCTTTTATAAAATGAGCGACACTTAAACAAAAGGCCTCAGGAATAGAATCAACACCAGAAAGAAAAATTGTTCCGGGGAAATTATTTTTATTTTCAATTCCTTCTTCCTCCGAAAAGGAGAGCAATTCTTTTAAAGTCAAGAAAAAATGCGCCTCGGAAAGATTTTTATCAAAAGAAGCGATATCTATCTTAGAAAAACGCCTGTCAGAATTTCTCCCGTGGCGGTGTAAAATTTTTGCTATAACCTCTCTGCTTATCCCTTTTTCTCCGTAAATTACAAGATCATTTGTATCAATTGCAAGTTTTTTTATCTTTTCAAGAAGTTCGCTTATAACAGGGCTAACTCCCTCCAGCCATTCTGTATCACTTAGCCCGGAAAAATCCAAATCAAAAACCTCATGAGTCTCAATGGCTTTCCCCACAGAATTTACTAAAATTTCCGAGTCAAAAGGTTTTCGCAAAAAATCCAAAACGCCAAGCTTGGTAGCTTGAACCGCAAGGGGGATGCTATTTGATGAAGAAAACATTATAACTTTATTTAATGGCAGTTTTTTGCGGAGCTCACGAAAAATCATTAATCCGTCCCTTTCTTTCAAATCAAAGTCCATTAAAATAAGCTTATACTTAGGGTTGGAAGCTTCTTGTAAAAATTTTTCTTCCGCCTCTGAGCAAGTAACATCATAAGATGAAAGAATCTCAGTTATCTGTTCAGCTAACTCCTGATCATCTTCTAATAAAAGTATTTTCTGTTTATTTTCAGACATTTTCCAATTCTCAAGTTGAATTATAGCAACTCTTATTCAATGGGTAAAGGCCTTTTAATTGACAGACAGCTTTAACCCCGATTATCCATACTCGAGTAATGTTTGACAATTTGTTAGTTATTGATTCTGGCGTGAACCCCTATTATCCTAATCGGGGGGAAGGGTATGAGTCTCCACAAAATAGATATCCCATTCTACTTTAAACGTTCCTTCCTCTTCGCCAAAACGCGAAAGAAGCCGTCTCTTGGTTAAAAGCCCTTTATTCCTAACTTCCAAGGGATTCTGTCCTCCTATATTTTTCAGATAACTAAAAAAAGAGAAAACATCTCTATACTCTTTCACAATTATTTTCTCTTCAAGCTTTACTTTATTAAAATATTTATTCAAGCATCTTTCAAGCTCAATTTTTGAAGGGAATTTATTTACAGAGAGGCCGACTCTTCTGATATTGTTAAAAGTGGCAGGGCCAAAGGTAGTAAAAAAGAAAGCCCCGTCTTTCTTTAAAAAAGAAGGAATCTTAGAAAAGACCTTTTTATAATCCATCCACTGAAAAGAAGCATTTGCAACAACCAAATCAAACTGCTTATTTTTAAAAGACAAAGACTCCCCATCCTCCACATAAAAAGAGACATTCTCATTTTTTATTCTTGAAGAAGCAATTTCAATCATCCCCGGGGCAATATCAATCCCTACAATTTTGGCAGAAGGAAATCTGCTTGAAAGGATAGACGCCAATCTTCCCGTTCCGCAACCGATATCTAAAATATGCTTATAATCATCACGGCAAAAAATCTTTTTAAGAAGCATCTCCATCATTTCAAGCTGTACATCAGCGCACTGATCATAAGTTAAAGCGCTTTTTGAAAAATTATCTCTTATCTTATCTTTATCCATAATCTGTTAAATATTATGACACAAACCCTGAGCATTCCAGGAAAACACGGCAGTCTTGTTATGTAAGTCTTATCTCTACAGACTTTTTATGGGCATCTAAACCTTCAACACCAGCAAGCATTACAACATCATCGCGGATTTTTGCGAGGGCTCTTTTAGAGTATTTCAATACACTCTGCTTCTTAATAAAATCATAAACGCCAAGAGGAGATGAAAATCTGGCTGTTGTATAAGTAGGCAAAACATGATTAGGCCCCGCACCATAATCTCCAATCGCCACAGGGGAAAATTCCCCAACAAAAACTGCCCCCGAATTTTTTATTCCAGTTAAAAACTTGTCAGGCTTTGAAATAAAAAGTTCAAGATGCTCAGGCGAAATTCTATTTGCAATATCAATAGAATCTTCAATATTATTTACGACAAGAAAACACCCCTTACTTTCAATCGCTTTTCTCACAATCTCTTTGCGTAAAAGGCTATCAAACTGTTTTTTGACCTCTTGATTTACACTCTTTGCAAATTCTTCCGAATCTGTAATTAAAATAGCCTGAGCATTAGGATCATGTTCGCACTGAGCCAGCAAATCAGAGGCTATATATCTCGGATTTGCCTTTCTATCCGCTATTATTAAGACATCAGAAGGCCCCGCCAATGAGTCTATCCCAACAATAGGCGAAAGCTTGTGTTTTGCAAGTGTAACATAAATATTGCCGGGGCCTACTATTTTATCTACTTTTGGGATTGTGGCAGTACCGTAAGCTAAAGCCGCCACTGCTTGAGCCCCTCCCACCTGATAAATTTCTAAGACTCCTAATTCGTTTGCAGCGACAAGAACATGCGGATTTATCTTTGGAGGAGAGACCATCACAATCCTTTTAACTCCGGCTATTTGCGCAGGGATAACATTCATCATTACAGAAGAGGCATAAACAGCCCTCCCCCCGGGGACATAAACACCGACACTCGAAAGAGGGATATTCCTCATGCCAAAAAAAGAGCCGTCCGCGAATTTTCGCTTCCACTCTTTGGGTTCTTTCTGGTTTTCATGAAAGCTCCTTACATTTTTAACCAGTCTTTTAAAAGATTTTAAAAACGAAGGATCGATCTCTTTATAAGCAGCATTGATTATTATCTTTGAAACTTTTAAATCTGAAACAGCAAGATCAGTCTCTTTAGATTCTTCTCTCAGTTTAAGGTCAGTTTTTCCTGAAATATCCACTTGATCATATTCTTTTGTAAGTTCAATTAAAGCTTTATCCCCATCTCTCTTTACTCTATTTAAAATATCTTTAATAACAGAATCGGCACTGTAAGGCACAAAAAAACTCTCCTCAAGCCTTTTTAGATATTTTAAAATTTCATCGCTTTTTTCAAGGATTTTAAACATTTATAATCGATCCTTTTTTGATAAGAGATTTACTTGCAAGGACAGCCCCGTTAAGTTTGCAATCATCCTCAATTTTACAATCAAAACCTACTACGCAATTCGACATTTTCACATTTTTTCCGATATGCGCCCCCCTCCAGACAATGCACCTCTCTAGAGTAGAATGCTCGCCAATTTCAACCTTTTCGCCAATAACTGTATAATCTTTCAACGCAACTCCACTGTTTAATTTGACTCTGTCCCCAATCAAAACCGAACCAAAAATTTTAACCGCCTCACCAAAAGAGACATTCTCTCCCAGCCAATATCCTTCCTGATGTCTTGTTCCAAAAATACGAACGGAGACCTCCCCTCTTAAAATGTCTTCATGAGCACGAATATATTTTTCAGTATTACCAATATCCATCCAGTAACGATCCGACAAAAATCCATATATCGCAGCTCCCTCACAAAGGAGCTTAGGGAAAAGATCGTGCTCAAACATATATAATTTGTTTTTGGGAACATCATTAAAAATAGAAGGGGCTAAAACATATAAACCCGCGTTAATCTCTCTGCAATCAACGCCCTCAAGCATGCTCCAAGTCGGTTTTTCAATAAACTGCTTGATCTTTCTCTCTTTATCAGTTAGCACAAGACCATAGGCTGTAGGATCATCGACAGATGTCAATGTCAATGTAACTTTTGATTTCCTTGAAATATGAAAATCTAAAACCTTAGAAATATTTATATCTGTTAAAATATCCCCGTTAAAAACAACCAAAGGTTCATCCCCAAAAAATTCTTCAGCATTTTTAACCGCCCCAGCCGTTCCCAAAGGATCTTTTTCTACACAATAGTATAGTTTAACGCCATACTCCGAACCGTTGCCAAGGATATGCTTTATAGCCTCGGACATATAGTGCAAACTTAAAATAATATCAGTTATGCCATGCTGTTTAAAAAGTTCTATCTGATGAACAATAAAAGGCCTGTTTACAACAGAAACAATCGGTTTTGGCATATCATAAGTCAATGGTCTAAGTCTCGTGCCAAGCCCCCCCGCAATAATTACGGCTTTTGCCCTACTCATTCTGCATATCCTTTTTAAATGCAGAAATAACCTCAATAGGGGTCGGATCCACCCCTTCTAAAACGGCAGAGTAGACACTTAAAATGTCAATATAAAATATTAAAGATAAACTTTTTTCAATCTTTGATTTTCCCAAACTATCTATCTGTAAAATCGAGGAGTTTCCAAATTTATCTTTCCATAAACGCTCCACAGCATCAAGCCTCTTCTTGACTGGAAAAAGCTCATCGCCTCTTCTTAATAATATTGCGACAAATTTATTTTTCTCTGGCAAAATGGCAAAAATACTCCCTATTTCATTATGATTCATTTCCGGCAAGACGGAATAAATTGCCAGTTTTTTGCCGTTTTCATTAAATTGCCCCTTGAGCCTTAAGCCACATGCGGCCGTATACATACTTGAAGTACAAATTAAAGGGAGCTTTCCTTTAATCATTTTTGCTTGCCGCTTTGCAATATTATCCTTTTCTAAAACATCATGCCCAATACTCTCTTTAAGTTTAATTAAAATATCTATTGAGCTGTTAAGATTTTCTTTTTGCATAGGAATACAGCCTAAAAATTCAAAAAGTCTGACAAGAAAAACAAATATAAAATAAAAAGCCGCACGAGGAACAAAATCTTCCGGAAGAGATAAGAAAAGATACTTTTTCTTTTCTGCCAGTTCTTTTAATTTTCCGCCGCTGCTTACGCAAATGATTCTCATCCCTCTCTCTTCCGCAACCTTTAAAGATGCCAATGTCTCTTGTGTATTTCCGGAATAACTTATGGCAATAAAAAGATTTTTTTTATCAAGAAAGCCGGGAATATCATAACCGCGATTTATATATATCTTTTTGTCCGATTCTGAAGCAAACAGATCAAAAATAATATCTCCCGCAATAGCAGACCCACCCATGCCGGAGATCACAACCCCATCAAAAAACTCAAGATCTTTATCAACTCCAAAAAGTTGCGATGAGACGGAATTAATCGCAGAAGAAATCTGATTTGGCGCGTCTTCAATATTAAAGAGCATCCCGCTTTTATCTATCTTTTTTATATGTTTTAAATCATCAAGTAAAAGCATTATTTAAATAAGCCCTTTCAAAACTTTTACCGCCTTATCAAGCTGGAGGTCAGAGCCAGTCTCTTCGAGTAGTTTTAATTTTGCTTCCTCGGTTGGCAACTTAATCTCAACATCAGGAATAATCCCTTTTTTAGTAATATCTTTCCCGCTTGGCGTAAGATATTTTGCAATAGTTAAAAGAATAGCCGAATTATCCTGCAACATTCTGACGCTTTGAACAGAAGCCTTTCCAAAAGAGTTGGTTCCGACAATTGTAGCAATTTTATTGTCCTGCAAAGCGCCTGCCAAGATTTCCGAGGCCGATGCTGAAGACTCATCAATTAATACAACAATAGGATTTACCCAAATAACATCTCCCGTTGAATATTGAATTTCATTCATTCCATTCCTGTCTACAGTCTGAACAATAGCCCCCGAACGAATAAACATACTCCCTATTTCAATCGCATTTTCCAGAAGCCCGCCGCCATTCCCCCTTAAATCCAAAATCAACCCTTTTGCATTATCCTTTTTGACGCTATTAATTGCTTTTTTAAATTCAGCGGGAGCTCCCTGTTTTTCAAAAGTATTAAGTTTTATATAGGCTATATCATCTTGCATCATTTTAAACTCTACGCTTTTTATGAGAATTTCGCTTCTTTTTATCACAAAATCTTTTGGCTCATCAAATCCTTTACGCATCACAGAAAGTTTTACTCTTGTCCCCTTCTTCCCCCTTATTAGGGAAACAGCCTCCTCAAGCGCCATGTCTTTAGTAGGTTTATCATCAATTTTAACTATCAAATCCTTTGGTTTTAACCCCTTTTCTTCTGCCGGTGTTCCAGCTATAGGAGAGATGACAATTAATTGATGCTCTTTCATCCCTATATATATGCCTATTCCGCTATAACTCCCTTTCATCCTCATGCGCATTTCGGAATAAGCAGTTGGCTCTAAAAATCTTGAATAAGGATCATCTAAAGAAGTTAACATTCCACGAATAGCCCCATAAACTAATTTTGTGTTATCAACATCTTTCTCAACATATTGAGTTTTAATTACGCTGAGAACCTGAAGAAAAACTTCCAGTTTTTTCTCCAAATCATCGTTCGCCCTGCTTTTTCCGTATAAAAACCCAACAGAAAAAATAAAAATCGCCAAAATAATTACCGCAAAAAAACGTTTTGATTTCCCCTTCATTTTTTATATCTCCTTTTTATTTAGGGCAAAAAAACTCTTGGATTTTTTGGCTTGCCTTTAATTCTGACTTCAAAATGCAAATGAGGCCCTGTCGAATAACCGGTACTTCCAACCAATCCTATTATTTGTCCTTTTTTAACACGATCCCCAACTTTCATATACAAGCGAGACATATGGCCATAAACAGTAGACATGTCTTTGCCATGATTAATTACTATAGCTTTGCCATATCCATTCCACCAGCCAGCAAGTATAATCTCTCCGCTGTCTGCCGCTCTAATTACCTCTCCATAAGGGGCAGCAATATCCATTCCGGTGTGAAAGTCCTTCCTTCTCCAAAGAGGATGTGCCCTGTAGCCAAATACTGAAGTAATTCTACCACGCAAAGGCCAATCAAGTGAACCAGTACCTTTTTGGGCGGCGCCTGCCCCCCCCGATGTCTTCGCAAGTATTTCCTTTTCTAATTGAGCGGAACTTGCTTCAAGTTCTGCAACCTGTTTTTCATAGGTTTTTCGTCTCTCTTGTAACGAGAGATGAAGATTGTTTATCTCTTTTGCCTGCGCTAAGATTTTTTCTTTTTCATTTGATATTTCTGAGGCAAGCCCTCTAATCTGTTCCGTGGTATCCGCAAGTTTCACTTTTTTATCTCGAAGATAAGAAAAACTTGTAGAAATATTTTTAACAAGGCCTCCGTCAAGCTCCACGATTTTCGAAAAAAAATAAAACCGATTAATAAAATCAGCCATGCTTCTGGCAGAAAAAAGAAGTTCAAGATAATTTACAGAGCTGTTTTTATATACTTCAACAATACGTTTTTTAAACCTTATCCTCTTAATCTCCAGATCTTGGCGGGTAGTTTCAAGGTCTGAAACCAGTTTGTCCAGTTTCTGTTTATTAAGACTTATCTTCTCATTAGCGCGTTTTAAATTTTGTTTTGTGCGATCTAATTTTTTCTTGGTAACAACAAGATTATAAAGAGCATTCTGTTCTTTTTTCCTTGTCTCTTCCAGCTTCTCTTGTTTTTCTTTAAGTTTCCTGTTGATCTCTTCAAGTTTCTTCTCTTTAATTGTTTTTTCCGAAGTAGAAGTCAAATTCACTTCTGACTCAGAAAAAGAAGGGACTACAAAAGAAAAGATTAGAACCAAACACAAAATCACACGGAAAATCATTTAAAGATTTTAACATAGCAAAAATCGCATTACAAGGCAAAGGACTCGGCTCCCATGAAAAATCTGCCCTGGCCTGCAATTTCAAGTGAATATCAACGATATATAGTGGGATCTGTTGCAAAATAGTCATTCCCGTGTCGTAAACAAGATGGATCCCCGCTTTCGCGGGGATGACAAATTGCAAAAACTATCATTACACGATAAACCCAAAAAGGAAAATTAAGTTATGGTTTTTCAAATAGAAAAAAGACACTCTCAAAGGATGCTCCCCCATTATAATATGGGAACAAGAAGTGTCCCCCTGCGGAAGGAAACAAATTATTCTGCAGATGATCAACGACTGCTAAAAGAGCTTAAGGGGCAAGGGGCTATAAATTCAAAATCCATTTTATTGAAAAAAATCACAAAACTAATGACAGAAAACCCTGATGCTTTTGCAAATTTAAAAATACGCGAACTCTCTCACGGAGAAAGTATAAGAAATTTTTTATCGGTTGAAGAAAACAGAATGTTAGTCAGAAATATATTAATCTGGCGGTTTAGTGAAATTCCAACAACAGTGACAAGCGCAACAACCCCGGTGACAGACGACCCTTTGGTCTTAAGTACTCTAAAATGGGCGGGAATCCGCGTCATAGAAACAATGGAAAGAGAAATTCGACAAATTGACGATCTCTTAAGTAGCAGCAGAATTTCTCCCGCAAACAGAAAAAAACTCGAAGCTTATCGACTAGCGCTAATTAACGCAGCAACCGAATTTTCAAGACAGAGCTCTACCCCTTTTGAACCTTTAAGAGAAGAGCAGCTATTAAAGAAAGAAATAATTCAATCCGGGTACATGGGAATGCTCGTCGAAATCGGCGCGGGGACTGAAATAGCTAGGAGTGTTTTTTCTGATGGGGGTACCTCAAGATATATATCAAGTACTGCCTCACTTTATAATCAAGCAGATAGAGACCGATTTCTTGAGCAGGCGACAAATTATCCTTCAGTCTCTTCAGACATGGCGTTGGCATTAGCAAAAAAAGCCATGGGAAATGCGGCAAAAACGAAAAAGGACGGAGCGGTTTTTGGCCTTGCTTTAACAGGGGCGACACAAACAGATAGAACACGTAAGGGACAAGATCATTTTTACTTGGCATTATGCGGGACAGGAAAGCCCGATGTTATAATCCACGGCGTTTATCAAAATCAAGAGAGACAAAACCAGCAGATTGCCACAGGGAGATTCGGCCTAGCCTCTCTCCATCAATTTTTAACACGGGAACCCTTTTCCATAGAGAATATAAAAGCCGCGACTTCCGGGCTAATTTCGATAGACCAGATATTTGTTGAAACAGATTCGACGTTTGATCATATCTGCAGAAATATAAGACTTGTTCAAACAGGACTTTCAGATCTTGTCCTGTTTTCCTCAAATGGACTGGTTCAAGATATTCCGTCAATGACCCGTGAAAAAAAAGAGATCTTTTTATATAAAGGCTCTTTTAATCCACCGACAACAGGCCATATAGAGGTTTTAGAAAAAGCTTTAAATCTAAGCGGGCAGGCAGAAGTTTTATCTTTACCTGAGATATCAACAACCATCGTCTCAAAAGGAGAGGCAACTTTAGAAAATATGGCGCATCGCATTTCCATGTTTAATCTTCTTGGATATCCTGTTCTGGTTACCAATCAAACACGCTTCTTCAGTTTAGCCGAACTGCTCAGAACAAAATCGCAGGGGAAACTCACCTTCCTTTGCGGAATGGACACACTGGTTAGAATAATGGAACCGGCATATTACGCAGATTTGCACGGAAAGGCCTTTGAGGCAATTGAAAGACTATTTAAAGATAACACATCTTTATGGGTCGCGGACAGGTTTGATAAAACAAGAGGCTGGTGTACAGTCAGACAATTTTTAAATTCCGCGGAAAGCGGCCCTCTCAGGGGCTATGTAACAGGAAGCATAAAGAGACTAAAGGTTAGGGTGGCAAGCGCGTCAAGCGAAGAAAGAGAAAAGATAGGAAGAGGAGAAGAACCCTCTCATATCTCAGCAACAGTTAGAGAGTATATAAAAACTCACAGTCTATACAGCTAATCAAAATAGAAAGCCCGTAATTTCAAAAATCCAAAGTTCTTAGGGCGGAAAGATAATCTTTTAAGATCAAAACTCTCTCTTCATATTCCTGAAGTTTTGTCTTCTCTTTTTGGATAGAACCTTCTGTAGCGTTTTTTATGAAATTCTCATTTCCCAGTCTCTCTTCAATCTTTTTTATTTGAATAAGAAGAGACTCAAAATCTTTTTGCAAGCGTCCACTCTCTTTATCGAAATCAATTAACCCGTAAAGAGGGATACCAAACTCAATCTCTCCTGATTTTACCGTAACCGTATTCTTAGGATATGTTTTTAAGTTTTCAACAGAAGAAACTTTCGCAATCGGTTTTAGATGGGCTGCCAATCTTTCATCAATTACGATATCTCCCCCTGCTATTGTAATCAGTCGAATCTCTTTGCTGTGTGGAATATTTAATGTTCCTCGTAAATTTCTAATCACCCGTACTAATTCTATAAATTTATTCATCTCTTTTTCCACAGAATCATTAACAAGCTTTTCATCCGCAACAGGCCAGCTTTGAAGCATTAAGGATTCTTCGGGCTTAGGAATCCCCCTTCTGTGTAAAATCTGATAAATCTCTTCTGTTTCAAATGGCATAAAAGGATGAAGAAGTTTTAATATCCCTTCTAAAACCAAAATGAGGAGAGATTGAACTGTCTCTTTTTTCTTTTGATCTTCTCCGTAAAGTCGTACCTTTGCAAGTTCAACATACCAGTCACAAAATTCCGACCATATAAAATCATAAAGAAGCTTTGACGCCTCCCCTATCTGATAACTATCAAGATATACTGTAGTCTGGCTTATAACCCTATTAAATTTTGATAAAATCCACTTATCTGCCAATTCTAAAGATTGTGGCTGCAATCTGTTGTCTGTCGTCTGTGGTCTGTCATCTGTCCCCATTAAAACAAACCTGCTCACATTCCAGATTTTATTCGCAAAGTTTCGGGCTTCTGTAATTTTTTCCTCTGCAAGTTTAATATCCTGCCCACCGCCTGTGGCCAAAGAAGTAAGCGCAAACCTTAAAGCATCAGCTCCGGCATGCTCTATAACTTCAAGAGGATCTATCACATTGCCAAGAGACTTACTCATCTTTTTTCCGGTAACATCCCGAATTAAGCCATGGATAAACACAGTACTAAAAGGCTCTTTTTTCATGAAGTGCATCCCTGTCATAATCATTCTAGAAACCCAGAAAGTGATAATGTCATAACCTGTAACCAAAACAGAGGTTGGATAATAATTTTTAAGATCATCGGTCTTGTCCGGCCAGCCCAAAGTAGAAAAGGGCCATAAGGCAGATGAAAACCAAGTGTCAAAAACATCGGGATCCTGTTCTAACTTTGTCCCTCCACATTTAGGACATTTTTCAGGCTTTACTTCAGAGACTATAATCTCTCTGCATTCATTGGACATTGGTAATTGGTCATTGGATATTTCCCTGCATGTCCACACGGGGATGCGATGCCCCCACCATAATTGTCTTGAAATACACCAATCTTTTAAATTGGTCATCCACTGAAGATAAACCTTTGCCCATCGCTCCGGCAGAAACTTTATCTTCCCCTCTTCAACAATTTGTATTGCTTTTTCTGCAAGAGGTTTTATTTTTATAAACCACTGGTCAGACAAATAAGGTTCAATAGTCGTCTTGCAACGATAACAAAGTCCAACAGAATTTTGATAATCTTCTATTTTTTCAAGGTACCCTTTCTCGGAAAGAAGCTTGACTAATTCCTCACGAGCTTTAAAACAGTCAAGGCCTTCTAAAGTATTGACCAATCCTTTTTCTTCGTCAGGAAATTCATTCAAAGTTATTTTTGCCTCGGCAGTTAAAATATTAATTTGAGGGAGATTGTGTCTTTCTCCTATTTCATAATCGTTAGGATCATGAGCAGGAGTAACTTTTACAGCTCCAGTGCCAAACGATGGATCGACAAAATCATCTTTTATAACCGGAATTTTTCGATTAACTAAAGGGAGAATAAGAGTTTTTCCTATCAAATGCTTATACCTTTCATCCTTTGGATTAACAGCAACGGCAGTATCGCCAAGCATTGTCTCCGGTCTTGTGGTAGCAACTGTAATGTATTCTTGATTTTTCTGTAAACTATCAACTGTACACTGTACACTGTATTTTATATACCACAATTTCCCACTCTTCTCCTGGTACTCCGTCTCAATATCAGATAAAGCTGTCTGGCATCTAGGACACCAATTAATAATCCTCTTCCCGCGATAGATAAGCCCTTCTTTATATAAAGAGACAAACTCTTTTGCCACTGCTTTTGATAAGCCGTCATCCATGGTAAACCGCTCACGAGTCCAATCGCAAGATGCGCCAAGCCTGCGAAGCTGCATGGTAATACGGCCGCCATATTCTTTTTTCCACTCCCAAACTTTTTCTAAGAATTTCTCGCGCCCAAGATCTTCCTTTTTCTTCCCTTCTTTTTTCAAGGCTTTTTCAACAACATTTTGCGTAGCAATCCCTGCATGGTCAGTCCCCGGGATCCAAAGGGTTTTAAACCCTTTCATTCTTTTGTATCTTATAAGGGCATCCTGCAGAGAATTATCAAGAGCGTGACCCATGTGAAGAGAGCCTGTAACATTTGGCGGAGGAATAACAATTACAAATGATTCTGCGGAAGAATTGTCATCTGGAGAAAAAAGTTTGTTTTCTTCCCAAAATTTATACCATTTCTGTTCAACAGCTTTCGGATCATAGGCTTTTGGAAGTTCACTCATATGTTAATATTAACATGAATTGAAGCTTGCGAAAAGTTTTTAGAAATGAGCTATAGTAGTTTCCAGCCAATGTATAGTCACTTCATTTGCAGGGTCATACGCAACTTTTTGCATAGATTTTAAAAGCTCCAGCTTATATTTAGCAGATTCCAAAGCAAGAGTCTCTAATTTTTTATGAATCCAATCCATTCCAATTTGAGGGAAATTAACATTAAGCTTCCAAATTTTCTTTGTTAGTTTTCTTATCTTTCGTGAATACGCTTCAAATTCTTTTTTAGATCCGGAAAACACCCTGTTTAAATGTGCATCTTTTAATATCGCAATTAACTTTAAAAAGGCTATCTGCTGTGCCGATTTCTTGATATTTTGAAGATCTTCTTTTGTCAACCCGAGCCTTTTCAGCCCGAGTTTAACCCTTAATAAGCGCCAATTAATTATTAACAGTTTTAACCATGAATCCTCAAGGATATTTCCGATCTCAAGGATCTTACATTCATCAAGAAGTAAAATTCTCCCTTTTTCTTCTTCTGTTAGTCCGGAAGCCAGCAATAAATTACCCTCAGAATCAATATTAACTTTTTCAAGTTTCCAGCCGGAAATATCTATCTTCAAGTCTTTGGCCAAATCAATTAATTCTCTAATTTCAGGTTGTAAAACCACCATCAAAATACCTCGAAGGACATTATTTTCTAAATTAAATAAAAAAGAAAATACCCCTTCATCTTTAGGTCTCTCTGCCCATTCAAAAGGGCGAATAACCCCTTTCTGACTGCCGATAAAGGCTCTCTTTTTTTTAGGGGATTCTTCTTTTTTCTCTCTCTTTTTCTCTTCATCCCCATCATATTTTTTTATTCTTTCAACAGCAGTTGAATCTACAAGCTGCTGAATAAATTCTTCCGCTTTCTCCATGTCAATTTTCGCATCTTCATATTTCATTTTAATGTTTGTAGGTCTAAGTTCCTTCTCAAGCCCAGACACAACCATCGCTGAAGAAGCTGCAAAAGACTCTTCTCCCATTCCGGGAGCTATATTTTGTCCTGCTATTCCATATACCATATCTATTTAATAAATCGTATTATTATGCCAAAAACTTGCAGACTCAAGATGGATCCTCGCTTTCGCGGGGATGACAAATTGCAAAAACTGTCATTACGCAACAGTCTCAAGATGGAAATTGCAACTGGATATCCTAGTTTTTTAAGAAAAATGGGTGAATAATCGGGGTTAAAGATATTTTAGTCTTTCAGCAAATTCACCCTGAATCACTTGGGCCAGAGATTCTTCTCCTATAGTAATCAAAAACGCAATAAGATTCTCAGAAAAGTCTTCATATTCCAAATCATAAATAACAGGAGTAAACTTTAAAACAGATTTACGAACACCAGCAACATATCCATCTTTAATCATCAAATAAGCCCGACCAAGAATTTCTTTTCTCATGTAATTTTTTATTGAAGAGTTAAGCCCCTGTACTTCATGAAGCATCTCCCAAATTTCAGCAAGGACGCTAAATCTTCTGGGAGCTCCCTTTTGCAGCATAAAAACAAGGGTTTTCAATATTCCTCTAATTATTATAGGATTAAGCTCAATCTCGGGGTCAACGCCAAAAACATTTACACCGGAGCTTTGTACCCCAAACATTTTTGGCAAGGGGCGCAGCCTCACAGCCAAAGCATTAGAAATTGCATCGCGTATTTTCAAATCTTCCAGGAAAATCTTCCCTTGCATTATCAAGTCACTTAAAACAAGTATAATCTCATAAAGAATAGCAACAGTTGCATCCGGCAAATCTATAAAAGGTTTTAACTCTCCCCCCAGCTCCAAAACGTGGCAAACATCAATCGCAACCCTAACCGTTATTTCAGGGTCAGTCCCTTCCAGCAAAGCGGCTAATGATCCCCCCGCCTCAAAAGCAAGGCCATTAAGTCTCCCAAATAAAATATAATCTGAAAATTCATTTTTGATTAAATCAATTTTATGGCTCTCTCCAGAATGGTAATCGGAGGCCTTATCTTCGAGTAACCGCAAAAAGTCTATTGGCAAAACAACACTTCTTTTGGCTTGTATCATATTTAATACGGACAGTTTTCGTCTGTTCGGCAAAGAAGTCAAGGCAGCAACAGGGAGATCTATCTTTTGATAAAAACACTCCCTTTTTCTGTGCTCTGCTTTTTGGATTGGTTTTTTGTAAGGAATAGCTCTATTTAACGGCAAATTCCCTTTCATTGCTATCATAAAATTATCTTTATTTTCAATCTCTAGAAACACATACTCTGTTTATAACCCTAGTTATACCGGTGAACAAAGTCCCTTCTATCTCATCATCTCTTTTCACTCCAAAGACCTCTCTTAAAACTCCTTTATCAATATGTCGAGTTGCTTTTCTAACTAAATACGCAATTTGATCAACCTTAGGTTTGCTTTTCATAAACCTCTCTTCATTTCTTATGTCCTCATCTTTAATCTGTAATTCGATAAATTTAGCCAAAACACTGCTTTGCAGGCTTCTAAATCCCCGATCATCAACAACCCATGAAGTATCATCTTTCACGGAAAAATCATCTCTGAATTTTTTTGACATCCACGATACTGCTTTTTCCACAAAAAGCGCAAATTTTTCTAAATTATCAAAGTTATTCATATCCCCAAATTTATGTTTTAATTTATCAACAAGATCACTTAAAATTTCTCCACAAAATTGAGCCTTTGTTGTCTCGTCACCCCTTTCCTTGATAAGAGCGCTAAATAAAATAGCTACGCTCATCCCAAGCACTTCAGGATCTGTAACTACACTGTCAGCAATAAAAGAAATAGCCTTTCTTCTATCAAACTCTCTTCTATAAAATTCGCTTGATTCTAAAAGTTCATGCCCCAAACAATAAGATTGCTCAAGTTTTTTCATTGTATCCCTAGAGCAAAAAGATTCGTCGATAACGCCTTTTGTAAAATCACTCTCACCCTTCCGCCAAACATACAAAACAGGAGAAGAATATGGCGATATCTCAGCAATATCAACAAGAAGTCCGCTTGCTATGCTTAATATATCCGGAGAAGGCAAGCTTGCTCGAAGAGTTGCAAGGTCTCGAGGACTTTGTATCTTCATTAAAACAGAACTATAAACAAATGCCCTACGACGCGCAATATCGTTTATTGGAATCTGATTCCATCCTTCTCTCAAACTCCCAGACAAAGGAAACGATTCGTCAGCTCTTCTACAAGAAAACCTGGCTTCCGTCAACCGCTGCCCTCTCAAACCTCCAGTATCGCCCATTCCACTTATCCAAGTAGTCATAAATTAAATACCCCCTTGATTACTCTATGAGACTGTTGCGTAATGACAGTTTTTGTAATTTGTCATCCCCGCGAAAGCGGGGATCCATCTTAACCCCGATTATAATAATCGGGGTTGTTTTATGAAAAATAGATTCCCGTTTTCACGGGAATGACCATTATGCAACAGTCCCTCTATAATCTTATATCGCACAAAATGTCAGAAAAGTTGCATGGAATTTTAGTTCTATCCTATGATAGAATAGGTCATTTGTATGAAGTTTAAATTTTCAAAAACAGATATTTCAGGAGTTTTAGTAATAGAACCAAACGTTTACAAAGACTATCGCGGTTTTTTTATGGAATACTACAATAAAGATGCCTTCAAAACTGACGGCAATTTTACAGACTTATTTGTTCAGGATAACCACAGTAGATCGCAAAAAGGGGTTATAAGAGGGCTTCACTATCAATTAAATCCTCATGCCATGGGAAAACTCGTAAAAGTGGTAAGAGGGGAAGCTTTCGATGTCGGCGTTGACATTAGAAAAGGATCTAAAACTTTTGGAAAATGGTACGGAGAGGTTTTAACGGCAGAAAACCATAAAATGCTCTACTTCCCTCCCGGATTCGCGCACGGGTTTTTGGCGCTTACAGATAATGTTGAATTTCTTTATAAATGTACGGGGATGTACAACGGCCCAAGCGAAAGGGCCATAGCATGGGATGATCCTGATATCGGGATTTTATGGCCGCTTGATAAAGTTGACGGGAAAGCTCTTCTTTCTGATAAAGACAAAAAACACCCTAAATTAAAAGAAGCCGAACACAACTTTATTTGAGGAGAAATTCCCTTTTCCGTTTAAAAAGAGAGGTTGTTTTTATGAAAAAGGTTGTTTTTATGAAAAAGATTCTTATTATAGTTGCTATGCTTTTCGGAGTAATACTACTTGCATCAATAGTTCTTTATTTTTTTCTCCCTGTCGATATAATAAAAGATTTTGCGGCAAAAAGCTTATCTCAACAGCTTAATCGTGAGGTAAAAATAAAAAGCGCATCTTTCAACCTTTTTTCGGGAATCAAATTAAAAGGGGTTACAATAAGCAACGGGAAAGGTTTTTCAGCCGAACCGTTTATTTCGGCAGATTCTTTGGAACTTAAATATGCCTTTTTCCCTCTCCTCCAAAAAAAGATATTAATTCCGGAGATAACATTTGTAAAACCTGAAATTTTAATAGAAAAGGACAAAAATGGCCTTTTTAATTTTAGTGATATGTTTGAACCTAAAAAATCCGTTGCGTCATCTAAAGAAAAAGGATCTAGCAAATCGGGAAAAACAGATTTTTCTATAAATCTTTTAATAAATAAAGTCCAAGCATCAAATGGTAAGATCATTTATTCCGACTATTACACAGGGAAAAGCGGGTTAAAAGATATAAATCTTAAAATATCAAATATAACGCTTTTTGCATTAAAGCCTATAGAGGTAGACCTGTCCGCCACAGGAAATTATCTTGGGAAAGATACCCCTATAGCTCTCCATGGGAAAATAGGGATAGACGTTAAAACAATGGACAAGGCAAAAGTTGATGAGTTTAGCCTTTCTATCGCGGGAGAGACAATCAATGCTTCGGCAGATATAAAAAATATTAAAAAAGCGCCTGTCGTAAATATTTCAATAAATTCTAAAAAATTTACAATCGATCCGCTTTTAGCAGTTTTTGCGGCGGCAGGAAGCGACAATAAACAAGCAAAAAAAGCTCCGCACGGAGCATTAACCAAATCCTTGAAAAAATCTTTTTCAAACATACCAAAAAATTTAACCATTTCCGCGAATGTTGATTTTAAAAATATCACATTTAAGACTTTGGGCATAAATTCTCTTGTTTTTGATCTTGATCTTTCAAAACAGGTTGTATATATAAAAATAAAAAACTTTGCCGCGTACCAAGGAGCCTTAACGCTGGAAAGCCTAAAATTTGATCTTCCAAAACTATCTTATTTAATAAAAAATTTGTCTTTAAAGAACTTTGCCGCTTCTCCCTTTACAAATGATATGATTGATTCCTTTTTTCCAAACTTCCTAGATCTTAAAAATAATACGGAAGGAACTCTGGATATCTCTTTATCCTATTTAAAGGGATCCGGAATAGAAATGCCTGAAACATTTGACACTTTAAGCGGCAGAGGAATAATTATTTTGTCAAAAGGGAAGATAAAAAAGATCAAATCGATTGAAAGCATAGGGACAAAATATAATATCAACACATTAAAACATGATCTGATTATTGGAGGTTTAAGGATTCAGGCGGTGCTAGACAACAAAATATTAAACGTTACAAAACTCTCACTTCAAGATACCGATTTAAGGATTGGATTCAACGGCAAGCTGGATTTTAATTCTATGAATTACGTATCGGGGAACCGTCTTTATCTTCAATTCAGTCCAAACGCTGCAAAAGAACTGCCGCAAGAACTGGTCTTTCTTAAAGATAATAAGGGGTTTATTGAGCTTGTTTTTGAGCTGCAAGGAGCTTTAATAAAACCTTTCCCTTCGCCAATATTTAGCAATATCATCGAAAAAGAGATTGGAAAATTCAAAGTAGAGATTGAAACAAAAAAAGTGGAAATCGAATCTAAAATAAAAGAAGAAGAGACAAAAGCAAAAAAAGAGCTGGAAAAGGGAGTTCAAGAAAAGGTAAAAGAGATTTTTAAATTTTAATCCCGATCAGGATAATTGGGGTTAATAATTGGGCTTAACTGTAAGCCTGCACCGTCCTGAGTCAGTAGTCATTTCTATTATTTTGAAGGGTTCCGGCAAACTATTCCTTACCATTGACAAAGCTTCAAGAGTAGGAATAAAAATCAATGAAATGGTAAAGGGCGATAAATTTTCGCCGCTTCTCACTATCTGCGTCACTCGATTGACAATCTGACGCCCTATCTCCCTAGCCTGGTTAGTCGATAAGCCTGTTTCATCCTCAACTATTTTAGAAGTTTGAATTAAAGGGATAATCGTTTTTTTGTCTTTTTCTTTTAAAGAAGTAGACAGAGTTTGTAAAAATCTCATAAGAGCGCCTGACATTATCCCACTTTTTATATGGCTTATTGTAAATGGAAACCCTGTTTTTTTCATCAAAGAGATAAATTCTGATATAGCCTCGGAAGAAGAGTCCACATTTTTTAGCTTTTCAATTAAAGGGTCTAAACTCTTTGCGGTTAACCGCTCTTCTGTCTTTTCAATATTAAAAGATATTATTTTTTTAAAAAGCATTATTTGTCTTCCAATTTAACCTGGACTTACCGTAATTCATTATCGATTATAAAAGAAGTAAATTTCAAGAAGTTTAAACAAATTTCAGACTGATATCAAGCGCTTTCGCAGAATGGGTAAGAGCTCCAACAGATATATAATCAACTCCTGTCTTTGCGATAAATTTTATATTTTTCAGGTTCACGCCGCCCGACGCCTCTGTTTCAATCCCTGCGTTTTTACAAAGTTTAACCGCTTCCATAAGGGTTCTTTTGTCCATATTATCCAAAAGGATCCTATCTACACCAAGCTTTATCGCCGTTTTAACTTCGTTTATATTTTGAGCCTCTACTTCAATCTTTTTGGCCTTTTTCCTTAAAAGCTTAATTGCAGGTTCTATCCCCCCCGCAAATTTTATATGATTGTCTTTTATTAAAACCGCATCATACAATCCAAAACGGTGATTTTGTCCTCCGCCCGCCAAAACAGCCTCTTTTTCAGCCTGTCGCCAAAGAGGGGTGGTCTTGCGAGTATCTAGAATCTTTACATTTGTCCCCGTCACAGCCACAACAAATTTTGAGGTTAGCGTAGCAATCCCTGATAATCTTTGAAGAAAATTAAGGGCCAGTCTCTCTCCTTTTAATATGGAATGGGCGGGGCCTGTTATTTCCGCGATAACTTCCCCATCGCTTACTTTATTACCATCTTTTACCTTAAAAGAGACTTTGATCTTTTTATCCAAAACATCAAAAACCCCCTTCACCAAAGATGTCCCTGCGAGAAGCCCGTCTTCCTTGACCAATATGATTGCCGAAGCAGGTTTTCTTTTATCAATAATGGCATCGGTAGTAATATCTCGCGATCCAATATCTTCAAGAAGAGCCATCTCTATTAACGATTTTATTGACTTGTTCATTCTTATTTTTTCTCCTTCAAAGCAAAATAGTATTAATTTCTTCATCAAACCCCAAAACCCGCTCTTTCTGCTCCGCATCAAAAAGAAAAGGTTCGACATCATTTGCCAAATATTTAAAATCCAACTTGGAACATTTTTCTTTCATCCTACCAATAAACTCATCTTTTTTAAGCCCAGTAACTCCCTCAATGTATGGATAATTAGGTCTTGTTTTGGCAGAAAGAAAAGAAACATCATAAAAATCTCTCCCTTTCTCTCTTTTTCTAAAAAAAACGGCTAAAAGCTTTTGAGCTAAAAGCACATCAGGAGGGTTTACAAGAATTTTGCGATAAACACCAAACTTGTTAATTGTCGTAAGCTTTGGATTTACTATTTTTTCTTTTTTTTCAACATCAATACTTAAAAATATTTTTTCTTTCTTGTCTTTTGCAATGCCAAAGCCTTGAAGGATATCTTTGAATTTTATATAACAATGATAATTTCTATTTTTTGACAAAAATCTTTTCTCAACAGAAAAGCCTTTTAGCTCAAGCTCAGTCAACACCTTTACCATGATTTCCTTAAATTTATTATAAGTTAAACCAAAGTTATCAAAATCCAAATCTTCCGAAAATCTTTGGCTGTCATAAATAATTCTTATAGCTGTTCCCCCAATAAAACTTAAATATTCGCTTCCTTTTTGCTTGAAAAGCGAATCTAATATCTCATATTGAAGATATTCAACAACAATCCCCTTGGAATTAAGTCTCGTTATCTTTTTTTCAAAATATTTTTCTATTTGATTAAGATTAAGCATTAATATTGCCTGTTTCAAAAAAGATTTTTACAGTTTTCTCAAATTTCTTATTGTTAAAGCTTTTCAAATATTTTTTAAATTTTGTGAAATCTGTCTTTTCTTTTATCTCTTTAAAGTTAAATCTAAAAGAAGAAATATCCTCTTTGATTTTTATGCTACTCTTTCTTAAATACAAAAAATCAAGGATTGCTTTTTCTGGCTCTGCAACAAGATAAGATTCGCTTTTCCCTTGCATCGAGACATAACCAAAAAATAGGCTTCTTTTTATATTGTGATAAATAAACTTGCCAAATTCATTTTCAAATGTCCTAGTTGTTTTAGGAGTCGCAAGAGTAAAAGCATATACCATTTCAGGGATAAAACCATAAAAATACAAAGCTTTTTCATAGCTTAAATAGCTTGGAGAATAGATTTTTTGAGCAACTTCTTCCCCTGAAATTTCATCTATTCTTTTTGAAAACGCATAAACGCCGTTTTTTATTTTTACGATGTACCCATTCTTTTGCCAAGAAGAAAGCTGGCAATCAAAAACTCGAAAAGAAAGGAGTTTGATTTCTTGTCTTGTAAATATGGGAGAATTGATTTTCAATTCAAAATCTATGTATTTCATTTTTTTATATTTTTTTATAATAAACTGAAATAGTATAATATAATACAACAAACAAAGTCAAGCTGAAAATCTTGTAATAGGTGACATTTCGCAACAGTCCCATATAGCAAAGGGGGTCATTGGCGGTAAAGCATTTATCTTAAAATAAACCAGACAACATAGTAATACATTATAGGAGCTGTCAGAATAAAAGAGTCCATGCGATCCAGTATTCCTCCATGTCCCGGAAGCATATGACCTGAGTCTTTGACTTTAGAATCTCTTTTAATAACCGATTCAACAAGATCAGAAAGCTGCGCGACAACGCCAATTAAGATGCCAAGAATCAGGGCATGTGTTCCACTAATCCCGGCAAACCCAGAAAATATTTCAGCAGCAACAAGACAAGTTATAAAACCTGCCACAGCCCCTTCCCATGTTTTTTGAGGAGAAATAGCTGGCGCCAACTTATGCCTGCCAAACTTTTTGCCAATAAGATACGCCATAATATCCATTGCCCAAACAGTAAGAACCAAAAAAAATATGTAAGCGCCATGATCTGTCAAGCTTCTTATAAATATAAAATAACTAAAAAACCAACCTATGTAAATCATCCCGAGCAGGGTAACTGCAACGTCAACGATTGTATCTTTTTCTCTTTTAAGAAAAACCCCGCTTATTAAAGCAAGGGTCGCGGCAATAGTTAAAATAGCAGAATGAGCAGGCTCCCAATTTCGCTTTAAAGCATAATATGAAAAAACTATAAAAAAGATCGTAATAATATTGCCAACTAAATAAGCAGGATGGTATTCTTTTTTCATCATCAGGTTGTAAAACTCATTAACAGAAAAAAGAGCCAACAATAAAACAAGGAGTAAAAATGCAAACCCTCCAAAATAAGTACATCCCCATATTACTGGGATACCAACCAACATAGTTAAAACACGACTTAAAAATGATCTCGACATAATTTTAATATTTAATTAACCCCGATTGTTCATGCCAGAAAGAATTTTTAAACTCCCTGCGTAAACCCTAACTATCCTAATCGGGGTGAATTTGCTCCGATATTTTACCAAAGCGTCTCTCCCTTTGGCTATAAGATTCGATGGCTTTAAGCAATTCCTCCCTTTTAAAATCAGGCCAATAAACATCAGTAACATAAATTTCCGCATAAGCAATCTGCCACAGCATAAAATTTGAGATCCTCATTTCAGATGCCGTTCTGATTAACAAGTCAGGATCAGGAATATTTTTTGTATACAAGTGCCGACTAATATCTTCTTCAGTAATTTTCTCTTTCTCTGTCTTTTCTCCTAAGCCACATTCTCCCAGGAATATTTCATTTACCGCATCCACTATTTCCGCTCTTCCTCCATAATTTACCATAATATTTAAGTTCAAGCCTGTGTTTTTTGAAAGTTTTTCCATCGAAAAAGCCATCTTATTTTTCAGCTGATCGGAAAATTGGGTGAGCCTTCCCAAAAAATTTAAACAAACATTGTTTTTATTTAAGTTGTCAACTTCACGATCAATGGTATCGGCCAAAAGACCCATCAAAAAAGAGACTTCATCTTTCGGTCTCGACCAATTCTCAGTTGAAAAAGCGTAGACAGTAAGATATTTAACTCCTATCTCGGCACACGTCTTCACACACTCTTTTAAAGAATCTGCGCCAACCTTATGCCCGGCAATTCGAGGAAGCCGCCTTGCCTTTGCCCATCGCCCATTTCCATCCATTATAATTGCTATATGTTGAGGTATTTTTTTCATAAATGAAAAATGAAGAATTATCCAACGACCAATAAAATGAAGGGCTACAACACATTAGTCATTTTTCATTCAATTTATACTTCCAAAATTTCTTTTTCTTTCGCAAGGATAAGTTTATCTATCTCTTCAATATACTTATCTGTAAGCTTCTGGAGCTGCTCTTCTTGAATTTTAGCGCTGTCTTCAGCCAAAGCTTTTTCACTCTTCTGTTTTTTTAAAAAATCCATCCCTTCACGCCTGATATTACGAATTGAAACCTTCTCTTTTTCTGCTTCATCTTTTATAAGTTTAGTAAGATCTCGTCTCCTCTCCTCTGTTAATTGAGGGAGGAAAAGACGAAGCATTCCTGATTCAACTTTAGGCGTTATCCCTAACTTAGACGTAAGAATGGCTTTTTCTATGGCTTGTGCTGAAGTTTTATCATAGGGCTGAATAGCAATTTGCCTCGGTTCAGGAACGGAGATGTTCGCAAGCTGTTTTAGGGGAACTGATGAGCCATAATATTCAACGGTAAGCCCGTCAACTAAAGCTGGCGAGGCCCTCCCCGTTCTAACTCCAGCAAGTGTTTTTTTTAAAACTTCTATTGCTTTTTTCATTTTGGTTTCTGAATCTTTTATAGCATCTTGCACTTTAAACTCCTCCTTTTAAGCTAATCTAAGCAACAAAAACCTATTTTTTATACATAAAGCATTATAATCTATCTGATAAGCTTACTAACAAAAGTCCCGACTTTTTTGCCCAATGCCGCCTTTTCGATATTTCCTTTATGCATCAGATCCAAAACAATCATAGGAATATCATTGTCCATACAAAGTGAGGCTGCGGTTGAATCCATAACTTTTAACCCTTTATTTAATATTTCCATATATGTTAAAGAGGTAAATTTTTTTGCCTCTTTATGTTTTACAGGATCTTTATCATAAACTCCGTCAACTTTCGTAGCTTTGATTATAATATCAGTATCAAGCTCGGCGGCTCTAAGCGAAGCAGTGGTATCTGTAGAAAAATAAGGATTCCCAGTCCCCGCCGCCAAAATTACAACCCTACCCTTCTCCATATGCCTTATTGCTCTGCGTCTAATAAAAGGCTCCGCAACCTGACGCATTTCAATTGCGGTCATAACACGGGCATAAACATTTATTCTTTCAAGCGCATCTTGAAGGGCAAGGGCGTTAATGACTGTTGCAAGCATCCCCATGTAGTCGCCTGTTGCCCGTTCCATCCCCGCGTTAGAGCCGGTCAACCCTCTAAATATATTGCCTCCTCCGACAACAATCGCTATCTCTATTTTATGGCGTTTAACCTTCTCTATCTCTTTTGCTATGGCAGCCAAAACTTCAGGATCGATCCCCTGCTTAAATTGACCGCCAAAAATCTCACCGGAAAGCTTTAAAAGGACTCGTTTATATGTCATTTGGTATTAATTATATCAACAAATATTCAAACATCAACATCCAAATCATCTATAGACATATAATAACAGGTAGTCTATATTTATTATTATGCTTGAATTTATAACTCAAGAACTGGAATCGCTCAAACAATCGGGCCTTTATAGAACGCTTAAAACCATTGAAAAGACAGAAGGGGCTAAAGTCTGGATAGGAGGAAAAAAGCTTGTCTGTTTCTGCTCAAATGATTACCTCGGTTTATCCAATCATCCAAAAGTCAAAGAAAAAACAATCGAAATTATTAAGAGATTTGGTGTCGGCGCCGGAGCATCAAGATTAATTTCCGGAAATACAATAATACATGAAGAATTGGAAAAAAAAATTGCCAAATTTAAAAAAAGAGAAGAGGCCATCATCTTTCCTTCAGGTTATATGGCAAATATAGGAGTAATTTCCTCTCTTCTTAATGAAAAAGATACCGTGATAATTGATCGTTTAAGTCACGCCTCAATAATTGACGGATGCAAATTATCAAAAGCCCATTTACAAGTCTATCCTCATAAAAATACGCATGCACTGGAAAAAGTTTTGATAAGATCAGATAAATATAAAAAACGTTTAATTGTCACTGATTCTGTTTTCAGCATGGATGGCGATATTGCACCCCTTCCTGAAATAATAAAACTAGCCAAAAAATACAATGCGATAACAATGATTGATGAAGCCCATGCAACTGGAGTTTTAGGGGAGAATGGACGCGGGGTAGAAGAACTTTTTGGAATTGAAGGACAAATTGATATTGTAATGGGGACACTGTCAAAGGCGGTGGGGAGTTTGGGAGGTTTTGTTGCCGGAAGTTCCGAGCTAATCAATTACTTAAGAAATAAAACAAGAAGTTTTATATATTCGACAGCCCTCCCTCCGTCTATTTGCGCAGCATCTATTGCAGCGCTTTACGTAATTGAGGGGGAACCTACACTTCGAGAAAAACTTTGGGATAATATTAAAGTTTTCAATACTAGCGTGGGTTCATGCCATGGCATGAACCCAGATATCCAATTCCCCATTATTCCCATCATAATCGGCAATGAAGAAAAGACCATGAAAATATCAAGGAAACTTTTTGAAGATGGGATATTTGTTTCAGGAATACGATATCCTACAGTTGCAAAAGGAAAAGCTCGTCTGCGAATAACAATTACTGCAAGTCATTCAAAAAACGAGCTGAAAAATCTTGAGAATCTCTTAAAAATCTGCCGTAGATAATTAGCCTTTGTTAGCTTTTTTTTCTCTCTTTAATGCGCGCTTTTCTTTAAGTGATAATTTTGCGACTTTTTTAACATTCTTTTGTCCGCCCTGTTCTTTGTTTGCCATAAGTCCCACCTCCTTCTGTATTAAAATAATTATAAACAGAAACAGTAGGATACGCAAGGCCTAAGAATATTCGTAAAAGCGTGTTATAATTTTTTTTATGGCCTCTCTTTTTGTAACAGGAACCGATACCGGCGTGGGAAAGACCTATGTAACAATCCTATTGGCAAAACATTTGATGCTTAAAGGCTTTGATGTCGGCATAATGAAGCCGATTTCAACAGGTTCAAAGAAGGATGATGACGCAAGACTACTCAAAAAAACACTCAACTTAAAAGATCCTTTGAGATTAATAAACCCGATACATCTAAAACTCCCTCTCGCCCCATACGCTGCCGCAAAACTATTAAAAAAGAGACTTAACCTCAAAAAGATTTTTACGGCCTTTGAAAAACTTAAAAAACACCACGATATTGTTATCGTAGAAGGAATCGGAGGCGTTTTGGTCCCTATTCTAAAAGATTATTTCGTCGCGGATTTAATAAAAGATTTTAATATTCCTGTCTTGATTGTCGCCAGGGCTGGGCTCGGGACTATAAATCACACACTTTTAACTATTGAAGCTTTAAAAAAACGAAAGGTAAAAATCGCTGGAATCGTCATGAACGGATTTATAAAAAAAGAAACTTCAGAAAAAACAAACGCAGATATAATTGAAGAAATATCCCATATGCCGGTCATGGGCAAATTAACCCAGGTTATTCACTCCGATTAGGATAATCGGGGTGAATAATCTATGAAAAGTCCGTCTGCAAAAGACTGATTTCTAATCCCTTCACCCCGATTATTCATACCTAAGGATTCTCTCAACAACCTACTAGAATTCTGTTCATCCATGAATAATCGGGGTTCGCTGTTTAAATCAATTTTTCTTAAGAAAACTCTGGCATGAAAATTGCTACTATTTTCCATATGGGACAAGAAAGTTATAATTTAGGAAAAGATGGCGAAGAAAGAGCATGCAATTTCCTGCAACAAAAAGAATTCCGCATTATAGAACGAAATTTCAGATCACGCCAAGGTGAAATTGATATTATCGCAAAAGACCAAGATTTTTTAGTCTTTGTTGAAGTAAAAAACTACTCGCATAAAAGTTTCTTTACCCCAATTTATGCAATAAGAAAAAGCAAGAAAGAGTCAATCATTCATGCAGCAAAATTATATATATATAAGAAAAAGCTTTACAACACACTATGCCGGTTTGATGTAGTGGCGATTTATCGTCATATATCAGGGGAGATAATTATAGATCATATTAAAAACTCTTTCGGGATATAAATAAAAAAGAGGGTGAAGAGTTGTGCTGGTAAAATTAAAAAGTGCGGCTTTATATGGGCTTGAAGGAGAAATAATAAGAGTAGAAATCGACGCAAGCAAAGGACTTCCGGGCCAAAGCATCGTGGGACTTCCAGATGCAGCGGTACGCGAAAGCAGAGATAGGGTAAGATGTGCCATTATAAACTCCGGGTTTGAATTCCCTCCTTATTACTTTACTATTAATTTAGCTCCGGGCGATACCAGAAAAGAGGGCTCTTTATACGACCTTCCTATGGCAGTAGGAATCCTCTGCGCTTCAAATCAAGTATCAAAAGAGAGATTAAAAGAATCCGTTTTTATAGGAGAGCTCTCTTTAAACGGAGATGTAAAAGGGGTATCAGGAATACTCCCCATTTGTCATTCTCTCTATAAAAAAGGAGTAAAAAATGTTGTTGTATCAAAAGAGAATGCCGACGAAGCTGCATTAGTAGAAAACCTTGTAGTAATTTCTGTCACTTCCTTAAAAGAGACTGTCGAATTTTTAAACAAAGAAAAAGAAATTGAGCCTCATATTGTAGATGTTTCTAATTTATTTAAAAACGACCAGGAATTTGATGTCGATTTCTCCGAAATAAAAGGGCAAACTCATGCAAAAAGAGCATTAGAGATAGCAGCCGCCGGGGGACATAACATCCTGATGATAGGGCCTCCTGGGTCAGGAAAAACAATGCTGGCAAAAAGGATTCCGACCATTATGCCATTTTTATCTTCTGATGAAGCCCTTGAAGTGACAAAAATTTATTCTGTAACAGGACTAATTAATAAAAAAAGGATTCTTATAACAAAACGCCCATTTAGAACCCCACATCACACAACATCAAATATCGGAATAATAGGAGGAGGGAGAATTCCAAGGCCGGGAGAAGTCTCTCTTGCCCATTTTGGCGTTTTATTTTTAGATGAACTTCCTGAATTTAACAGAGAAGTAATAGAAGTTCTAAGAGAACCATTAGAAGATAATAAAGTTACAGTTTCAAGGGCGCTTGGCTCTGTTACATATCCCGCAAACTTTATGCTTATCGCGGCAATGAACCCCTGCCCTTGTGGCAATTACATGGATACGCTACAACAATGTTTGTGTCCTCCAAATAAAGTCCAAAAATACTGGAGCAAAATATCAGGACCGCTCTTAGACAGAATAGATATCCACATAGAAGTTCCAAGATTAAAAAAAGATGAATTAACTTCTCTCCCTCAATGCGAAACGTCCGCCCAAATAAAAGAACGGGTATGTAAAGCGAGAAACATTCAAGAAAAAAGGTTTAAAGATTTATCATTCAGGCTAAATTCAAATTTAAATCCAAAATACATGAAAGTTTTTTGTGATTTAAAAGAAGAAGTCGGCAATTTTTTAAAATCGGCTATTACCCATCTGAAAATAAGCGGAAGAGGCTATGATAGAATAATTAAATTAGCAAGAACTATTGCAGATTTAGAAGGATCAACTGATATAAAAACAGAACACATCGCAGAAGCCATGCAGTTTAGAACATTAAAATTAAAAGAATAGACTGGGATTGATTCGATTTTGTGTCATCGGACATTATCATGTTGCCGCTACAATACAAAAACTTGTACCTTTTCAGTTTTTTGGCAACACTTACATTCTGGGACTGTTGCATAATGACAGTTTTTGTAATTTGTCATCCCCGCGAAAGCGGGGAGCCACACGGGAATGACCATTATGCAACAGTCCCATTCTATAAAAACTTGACCTTGTAGTTAATAAGCTTTAGAGTTAAAATGTCCCCGTGCCAGAAGAAATATCATCAATGAAAATAAATGAAAAATATAAAAAGCTCAATGCCACTAATGAGCTACTAAAGTGCATCTTCTATAAAGACAAAATATGCAGACCACATCAAATACAATTTAAACTTTGCATTAAATGCCATAAGTGCAAAGCCATTACAATTGAAACGGCAATTCCAAGGCTTTTTGAAAAAATAATAATAATGGCGCGTAGCTTGGCTTCGGTCTTTTTAAATAAATGAACCTCGATTACTTATGCCTAAAGAAATTCAAGAGTTCTATCAATTATTGATTCTACTGTAAAGAATCTGGGAAAAGACTGATTCACCCAGATTATTCATAGACGAACAGAATTCTAGCAGAGGGTTGGAAATTTTCCCAGGTATGAACCCCGATTTCCTAATCTGGGTGAATAATCAGGGTTCAATCAATATCGATCACTCTAAATATCTCCTCTTTTGTTGTTATTCCTTCCGCTAATAACCTTAAAGCCTCATCTTTCAATCTTCTTCTATTAACACCTGAACAATCGGTAGCAATTTCAAAAATAGCACGCCGACCAGAAGGTTTGACTCTTAACAGGCGTTGAGCAATAATCCCTACAAGCACATCCTTAACTAGATATTCTTCAATACCCAAATCTACAAGTCTTGTAAACGCGCTGCTCGCATCCCTTGTATGCAACGTCCCCAAAACCATATGACCCGTTAACGCAGCCTGAACCGCAACTTTTGCAGTTTCAAAATCTCTAATCTCTCCAACAAGAATTATATCCGGATCTTGCCTTAACACAGCCCTTAAAATTTTAGAAAAATCAAATCCTGTTTTATAATTAACTTGGACCTGATTAATGCCAGGCAGCTGGTATTCAACCGGATCTTCAATAGTTACAATATTGTTTTCTTTGCTGTTTAATTCTTTAAGTGTTGCATACAAAGTTGTTGTTTTCCCTGACCCCGTGGGCCCTGTCACCAAAACCATTCCGCTTTTTTTATTAATCATCTTTCTGTACAAATCAAGATCTTCAGGGTTAAACCCAAGCCTTAATAAGTCAAATTTTGTTTTATCCCTTTGTAAAATTCTAATTACAACTTTCTCTCCATGAATTGTAGGCAACGTGGAAATGCGAAAATCGACATAATCTTTATCAAACTTTATTTTATATCTGCCATCTTGAGGAATTCGGCTTTCGGCTATATCTAAGCCAACCATCACTTTTGTACTTGCAACAATAGCGGGATGCTCATCCTTGGGAAAAGTCTCCTGATCAGCAATCAATCCGTCTGTCCTGACCCTGATCTTGGTAAATTCCTCGCGAGGTTCAATATGAATATCAGACGCGCCTCTTTCTATGGCATTTAGTATTATCTTCTCAACCTTTTTTCTCACTCTAAAAAATCAAGCAATTTTCATGCCACAAAAACATTTCAACCCGATTATGAACCCCGACTATGATAATAGGGGTCAAATTGATGGAGTTGGGGGTGATGAAGTTTAATCAAAAAGGTCAGAAATTAGTCGTATTTAAAAAAGAAGTTTTTTGTCTCTGACAACTATTTTACCGCCAACAATTGTATAAACAATCCTACCTTTAACTTTCATTCCGTTAAAGGGCGAATTTTTAGATTTTGAAGCAAAACTTTTGATGTCAACCTCATATTCAGCATTAGGATCAACAATAACAATATCGGCATCTACTCCAACCTTAATTTCACCTTTTGGAATTCCCAAAATTTTAGCAGGATTTATAGTCATCTTACCTATTATTTCATTTAGTGGGATCTCTTCCGATAAAAACGTAAGAGCAAGAGGAAATGCAGTTTCAAACCCAACCATCCCTTTAGCAGCAAGCCCAAATTCAACGTTTTTTTTCTCTTCCCTATGAGGAGCATGATCGGTAGCTATTGCATCAATCGTCCCGTCCTTTAATCCTAAAACTATCTCTCTCCTGTCATTTTCTCCTCTAAGAGGAGGATTTACTTTCGCAAAAGTATTAAACCCATCAACTTCTTTTTCAGTTAAAGAAAAATAATGCGGGCAGGTATCAGCAGTCACAGGAATCCCCTTTGACTTTGCTTCCCGAATAAGCTTTACAGAAGAAGCGGTCGACACATGCGTAATATGCACAGATCCAAATTCAGCAGCCAGAGAAATATCTCTTTCTACCATAATTTCTTCGGCCTGCCTGGGAATTCCTCTAAGCCCTAGAATTGTAGACATAGCCCCTTCATTCATCTGTCCCCCCACGGACAATTCCAGATTTTCCGGATGAGAAATGATTTTAACATCAAACGCTTTCGCATATTCAAGCGCAAGTCTCATAATTTTTGAATCTGCAATCGGTCTCCCATCATCTGAAAAAGCAACGGCCCCCTCCCCTAACATTCGCCCCATCTGAGCAAGTTTTTTCCCTTCAAGTCCCACCGTAACAGCCCCAATCGGAAAAACATTAACAACTCCTGAGCTTTTTGCCTCTGAAACAACATATTTAACCATGGAGGGAGAATCAATTGGAGGATTTGTGTTTGCCATACAAGAAATAGAAGTAAAGCCCCCTTTTGCTGCGGAGTTTGTTCCGGAAGCAATAGTCTCCTCTTCCGGATCTCCCGGATCACGCAAATGACAATGAAGATCCACAAACCCGGGGGAAACCAGTAACCCTGAAGCATCAATAATTTCGGCATCTTTAGGAATTTTTAGGTTTTTGCCGATAGATTTTACAATGCCGTCTTCAATTAAAATATCAGTATTTTCTCCCTTTTTTGATGAGGGGGTTATTACCTTGCCGTTGCAAATTACTATAACCATATTGATTTTTTTACTTTATAAAAAAGACCTTTGATTGGTCCGCGTTTTTTTTTATCTTCGGATTGCAGGGTCTTTAAAGCCTCTTCTGCTGCCTTCTGCTCCGCCTCTTTTTTGTTAAGCCCCTGTCCCTCCCCCATAATCTTGCCTTTTATTCTAACCCCTATGATAAACTCTTTTTTATGTTTTGGCCCAATCTCTCTTAAAACTTTATATTGGGGGAGCATCCATTTCTTTTTTTGAACAAATTCCTGCAACGCGGATTTATAATCTTTTATATATCCTGCGCTGCTAACTTTGTCTATTTCACTTTTTAAAAAATCTATTAAAAAATCTCTAATTTTTCCCAATCCGGCATCAAGATATATCGCGCCAACAAGAGCCTCAAAGGCATTTGCAACGTTAGAACGTTTTTTTTGTCCTTCATTCCTTTTTTCATTTTCAGAAAGCAAAAGATATTCACCCAGTTTTATTCTGTTTGCTACCCGCGCCAACGTTTCATCTGAAATCACCGTAGCTCTAATTTTGGTTAAATCTCCTTCAGGTCTTGATGGAAAACGATTGTAGATATATTCTGAAATAACAAGTTTTATAACAGCATCGCCAAGAAATTCCAATCTTTCATTATCTAAAACGTTGGCTTCATTAGCAAAAGAGGAATGCGTAAGAGACTGATTTAGTAACTGTTTATTGAGAAAAGCTACCCGAATTTTACTTTCTAAGTCGGAGAGCTCTTTATCGCGTTGCATTGACATTTATATTATATATCATCTACAATGGAAGATCAATAGATTGTAATTAATACTATTACAAAAACACAAGCAGAAAAAAGGAGCGAAAATGGGGGAACTTTCACCAATCACAGCATTTTCTCTTGGAATAGAAGAAGATTTTCCAGCGCCGTCAAAAAGAGGACAATTAAATGTTCTTATAAAAAACGACAGCGAACTTATCAAGCAATTTCCTTTTAGGGCAGATATAGGCGAAATAAAGTTTCGCCTTGCAGATGCCTTAGTCGGAAGAGGCTCTCCCGGAGATTACGAAAGAGCGGCGGCAATTTATGAAGAGATCTTAAAAAATTACGGGTCTCCCTATTTACGGGCGCGCGCACAAATAGGAAAGGCAGAACTTCTAACGCCAGGAATCAGGCCTGAAAATATTTCCATGGCATTGCAACTTTGTGAGACGGCAAGAAAAAACTTAAAATCAGACATATCTGACTTTTTTATGGCAAAGACTTATATAATAGAAGCAGATCTACGTTTGGTTCGCGACAACAAAAAAGAAAAAGACCATGAAAAGGCGATGAAGCTTCATGAAAAACTGATAAAAAGCAGAAAAGCAAACTGGTATTTCAGGGCCAGGGCCCATATAGGAAAAGCAGAATTAATCCTCTATCACTTTCCCAAAAAAATCTCTCAGGCCGTAATTTTATGTGAAAAAGCAGAAAGGGGACTAATTAACAGGCCGGACGATTATTTTGCAATAAAAGTTAAATTAATTAAAGCTCAATTAATTCGCAGAAGAGGAAGAGGGCATGATTTAAGAAAGACCTCACAACTTTTAGAAGAAATAATAAAAACTAATACCTCCTATCAAGATCTGGCAGCTCAAGCAAGAGTTGCTTTGGCAGAAATAAGCCCGATAGACAAGGCCTGCAAAATTCTTCAGCAATTACATGAAATGGAGGGGCTTGAACCCTACATCAAACAAAAAATAAAGATGTTAGATGAAGAGCTTAAAACGAAAAAAGAATAATGATAATTTAGCTCCCAAGTTTTTCCATCACTTTTATTAAAATATTTTGCCAAACAGGGAGAGACTCAGCTTCATTCCTGCGAGACAAATCACTGGCTTCCGGTATTATTGCCGACAACATTGAACTAAGAGGAGAAAACTCTACCATAGTAGGATTAAGTCCAGCCAAAACCAACTTTCCCCTATTCCCTGCTTCAACAATAGCCCTCATAAATTGATTGGAAATAAGCTCATCAGCCAAAAAACTTGAGCTCAAAAAGCCTACAAAAGCATTTCCGCGATTTACATAATCATAATGTTCATATATGTTACTTCCAGTCTCAACTCCCCAGCTTAAACGAAGCTCCACACTATAATACTCAAACGCTCTACATATCTGCCTGAAAAATAGATTTTTCTTTATATTATCTTCGTCATTACTAGCCGCAATAAAAGAGAGACTCTTTCCAGCTCCGTTTATCGATCGCGGCCAAGCAGAGGAAAAACTGTTTATGGTCGGCAATATAACCCCGCTACTATCTTTACTAAAATCACCAGACATTATAATGGCCCCTAAATTTACCCACTCATTTATAGCTTGAGGTTGCTTCTGCAAAGAGAGAGATGACTCCCCAGACATTACGGGAACTCTATCCACCCACAACCAGGGGCCACAAATAAAAGGTCGATAATTAACAAGAAGGGCTTTTCCATTGTTAGCTTTGTTTAAAAATTCCATTCGTATATCATTAAATAACGTCCCGCTACCAAATTGAGGCAAAAAATTATCAAAGAAAAGATCTGGACTTGCAAAAGCAATAGTATAATCCGCAGAAATAATATTTTCCAGATGTTGGACACGGTTACATCTTGATCCCTTTGATTCCCACGATTTTAAAACTTCAACGCCAATGCCTTCAAGCCTTGCTTGTAATCCTTTTAAGTTGTCTCCATGCCATTGTAACGGCGCTTTTTTTCTGTTGTAATTTTCCAAAACTCCCATTCTTTTTAAATCTGTCGGATGAATAATAAACGATACACTTGTCATAATTTAATTTACCTCCAGGCCATTCAACTCGCTCAAGATTTTCCTATAGTTTAATATCGTAAAATGGTTTTCATTATTTCACTGTTTTTAAATAATTTTTATGATAAAATTATAAAATTGTTATGTAATATGAAAATGATCATCTTAACCCCGATTATTTATGGACGAACAGAACTCTAGTAGGCTGTTGGGAAAATCCTTAGGTATTCACCCCGATTAGGGAATCGGGGTGAATAATCGGGGTTAAAATACTTTTTATATAAAGGAGATCTATAATGTTAGACATTCAAGAAATTTTAAAAACCATCCCCCACAGATATCCATTTATTCTTGTAGATAAAATTTTAGAAATGGAATATGGAAAAACTGCAATCGCCATAAAAAATGTCACAATGAATGAATATTTTTTCCAGGGACATTTTCCCGGCCAACCTGTAATGCCGGGAGTTTTAATTGTTGAAGCAATCGCCCAGGTTGGAGCAGTTATGGCATTAAGCGCCCCTTCCGCTGCAGGCAAAATCATCTTTTTCGCAGGAATTGACAGAGTAAGGTTTAGAAAGCCCGTTGTCCCCGGAGACCAGTTGAAATTTGAAGTCGAGGTCATGTGGTTTAAAAGAGGGATCGGAAAAATGAAAGGCAAAGCTTCCGTTGACGGAGAGCTTGCCTGCGAAGGTGAATTTACTTTTTCTCTTGTTGATCAAGGCGGAGGCAATTCTGGAGCGCAAGTTCATCCAACAGCGATTATTCACCCATCCGCCAAAATAGCAACAGGGTGCCAAATCGGAAAATTTGTCGTAATTGGGCCTGAAGTTGAAATTGGGGAAAATACTATAATAGAAGAACATGTTGTTATCAACAAATGGACAAAGCTTGGAAAGAATAATCATATTTACAAAGGTGCTTCTATCGGAACTCCTCCTCAAGACCTGCACTATAAAGGGGAAAAAGGGGAGATCATTATTGGCGACAGCAACACTATAAGGGAATTTGTGACAATACACCTTCCTGTCGGAGAAGGAGGAAAGACCATCATTGGAGATAAAAACTATATAATGATTCACGCCCACATCCCGCACAATTGCAAAGTAGGAAATGAAGCAATTATTGGCGGATATGTTGGGCTTGCTGGTTATACGGAGATCGGCGACCAAGCGATTATTGCGGGCTTATCGGGAATCCATCAATTTGTAAGGATCGGGCGGCTTGCAATGATCGGGGCACAATCAAAAATCGGGCAAGACATCCCCCCATTCATGTTAGTAGTAGGGTCCCCCGGGGAAGCAAGAGGGGTTAACTCAATAGGGATGCAGCGCAGAGGCATATCCTTGGAAGCCCAGGCAGAAATAAAAAAAGCATTTAAGATTATCTATGAAAAGAAACAACCAACAGAAAATATAGTGGAAGAACTTAAAAAAAAGTTGCGTCCGCTGGATGAAATAAACCAAATTATAGAATTTTTAAGCAGAGACAGTAAACGGGGAATCAGCAAAAAAGCCGCAATGAATGAAATCGAAGAAGATTTGATTTTGCCTGATCTCCCAGAACTTGGGATATAAAATATAGATGAAAATAGTTGTCTCTACAGGTGAAATAAGCGGGGATCTCCATGGCGCGGCTCTCATTTCCACAATAAAAGAATTATTTCCTCAAACAACTTTTATAGGGATGGGAAGCGCAAAAATGCGGGCGGCAGGAGCGGATATTCTTTTTGACATGACTCCTCAAGGAACAATCGGACTTATAGAAGCGCTGCCAAATATATTCAAGGTTTATAAAATGCTGACAAAAATGAAAAAACTCCTGCGCAAGGAAAAGCCCGATGCACTTTTATTGATAGACACACAGGGATTTAACATCCTTCTCGCAGAATACGCAAAAAAAATTGGAATAAAAACAATATATTACATTCCTCCGCAGGAATGGCTTTGGGGAACTCAAAGAGGGATTAGAAAAATAGCAAAAACCATAGATTTAATAATCTCTATTTTTGAAAACGAGAACAGTATCTACTTAAATGCAGGGGGGCATTTAATATATTTTGGACATCCTTTACTGGACATAGTGAAACCTCTCCTTTCGCAAGAAGAGCGACAAAAAAGATTTAATGCTGGAAACAAAAAACTTGTCTGCTTATGCCCCGGAAGCAGGCTGCAGGAAATAAATAAAATATTCCCTGTTTTATTAGAAGCCGCAAAAATAATACAAGGCACGTTCCCCGATATATCCTTTATTGTTCCTATCTCTTCTCAATGGATTAAAAATAATATAGAAGAAAAAATAAATGAATCAGGCATGCAAATAAACATGGTTGAAGGATACCAGTATGATGTCATAAGCGTTTCATCCCTTGTCATCGCCGCATCAGGAACAATTAATATGGAAGCATCAATTTTGGGGACCCCTAATATTATGGCATATATGGTAAATCCGTTAACCTATTGGATAGGAAAGTATATTTTAAGGATAGATAAAAAAATAAAGTTTTTTAGCATGCCAAATATTTTGCTTAATTACGAGCTTGTCCCTGAATTTGTTCAAAGCAAAGCAAGGCCAGATATTATAGCAGATAAAGCAATAGAAATTTTAAAATCCCAAAAAAGGCTGGACAACAAAAAACTTCTGCAAAAACTTGGCAATCCGCCAGTTCTTTCGAAGATCGCAGGAAAAATTATTGATTTTATAAACAAAAATTAACCCCGATTAGGATAATCGGGGTTAATAATCGGGGTTAATCTTTTTTTCCGCCAAAAATCTGTCGAACTCTCCAAAACCACCCCTTATGCATTTTTGCAAAATCACTAAATACGGGACGTGCTGCCCCGGGAACCTTTAATACACGCGTCTCTGCTCTGGTATCAATAGGTAAGGAAGCTTGAGCAGCTGGGACTGGCTGGTTATATCTTTTAGTTTGTGCCGCCCTAAACTCTCTAGCATCTATAATTCGAGTTTCTGTGCCGAGATCTTTCGCTCTTCTCGGCTTTTCAGGCAATTTCAACAAGCGGGTTTCGCTACCAGAAAAACCCGTCATCGCAGAGCAATCCCTTCCTCCCATTACATCAGCAAGGTTAACAACTGTCGTTTTTGCAGATCCTCTGTCATCCTCTTCCGCATCTGAATATATTTCAGGCCTAAATGCGGCAACAACTTCATTAAGATTAATTTCTATAAAACCAAAATCCCTTAAGCTAGCTGTTTCTTTATGACAAAGCTCCCTGCCAAGCATATGTAAAGGGAATTCCCATTTGACATCTTTTAAGCCTGCTTCTATCTCTTTCATCGCGCTATGCCATTTTATTTTATTTGCTTCTATGATCTGGGAATCAACTGCGTTTGCTATCCCTTGTACTACACCAGTTACAACTATACCACTCATAGAACCAACCAAGGTGCTATACTCTTCTCCAAAATTTTTTTTAATTTCATCATGAAACCGTGAATCCATTGTGCGGCCTCGCCTGTCAAAGAGGAATGTCTTCACTTCTTCTTTTTGTCTCTCTAACAATTTTTTTCTCTCTCCTAAGACCTTCAAAAATTCAGCATCTGATTTTCTGATGAAAGCAAGCTTATATTCAAAGTTGACACTCTTCCCAAGTAAGAATAAAGAGGTTGTCCCCTTCCCTCGCCTATAGGCCCCTTCTATAGCAGCAGATTCATTCCCTCTAAACATACCGGCTGTCGAGCCTATCCCTCGATACCACTGAGTAGAAACCTTATCACCCACAGCATTTAAAGCCATTTTATCTCCTCCTAAAAATTAAAAAACAGAACTCCTATGGTCACTTATCGCCTCTCAAAAAAAATAATTTCAGATTAAATTTTTAATGACCCCGCTTTCGCTGGGATGACAAATCGCAAAACTTGGTATTACACAACAATCCCTCATAGTAAACCACGATTAACTCAGAAATCAACAAACTGTGCAAAATTCCTTCTGGCATGAACCCCGATTATCCTAATCGGGGTGAATAATCTGGGTAAAGACAAGACAAATTTTACAAAAAAGAGCATTATAAAAAAGCTTTGAAATAAAAATAATCTGAAATTTTTTATTATAAGAGCGATAATAAAATATAGTGAACAAACTTATAGGTTTAATATTAAATATACCCATACTCAAAACTTCTTTGCACAAAACTAATGGGACCCGAACCGCGAAACCTCTTTCCATCGGAGGAGCATTATTAATTGGAGGAACTTCTCTGTTGGCTGCTTGCGGAGATACAACAGCCATACAAAAAATGTCTGGTTGTGAAGACATTGATGGTGATCAATATTTTGTCCAAAATCAATATTTTAATCCAAAAATTGATCTACAATGTGTTGAAGTACAGGACTGCAATGATAAAGACCCCAATACATATCCAGGCGCTAATGAAATTCCGTATGATAGCTTAGATCAAGATTGTAATGGATTGGATCTTGTTGATGTAGACAGAGATGGCGCCACCTCTGATTTGATCCAAGGCGGAACAGATTGTGATGATAACAATTCGGTTATAAATCCAAGCGCACAAGAAATTTGCAATGGAGGGGACGAAAATTGCAATGGCAAAATTGATGAAGGAGTTACAATTAATTATTATATAGATGCGGACCAAGATCTCTTTGGGAATCCTGATGCCATTCCTGAGCAAGCTTGTATTCCGCCAAACAGTCTTTACGTCACCAATAATTTAGATTGCAATGATACAAATAAAGCAGTTTTTCCGGGAGCTTCCGAAACATGCGATAATTTAGATAATGACTGTGACGGAGAGATTGATGAAGACGGCAAAAACACATATTATTTAGATGCGGATAGAGATAATTATGGTTCCCCATATTCAAGCGCCACAGCTTGCGCTTCTCCTATGGGCTATGTTTATAATTCAGAAGATTGCGATGACAATAATCCATATATTAATCCTAGCATCGGAGAAACATGTAATGGAATAGATGATAATTGTAATGGAGTAATTGATGATGGAGCTGCATCTTATCAATATTACCCGGACAAAGATTTAGATTTATATGGGGATATTTATAATTCAATTTTAGCTTGCACGCAACCTTATGGATATATCCAAGCCTCTGGAGATTGCAACGATGACAATCCCATCATAAACCCAAGCGCTCAAGAAGTTTGCGATCAAGTGGACAACGATTGCGACGGCATGATTGATGAGGTTGCTACTACCAGTTTTTATAGAGATGAAGACGGTGACAACTATGGAGATCCTTACAATGCTACCGCTGGGTGTACAGTCCCTGATGGATATGCAGAAAACGCTCATGATTGCAACGATAAAGATAGCAGTATACATCCAGGAGCAGAAGAAATTTGTGACCGCCTTGATAATGATTGCAATGGAATAATAGATGATCCTCATTCCTCAACTTATGGAGGGGAATCTTCAGATAGCGCAGAAGCTCTTGCTCCTTATTATAAAGCAGATGGGTCTTTAGCCGGTTATGTAGGAACCGGTTATACTAAATCATATGGCAGTGGAGGCAAAGATGTAATCTTGTTCACTACCGACTTAGACGGGAATATAATACAAAATAACAATTGGCCTATAGTCATTGGAGGGCTTTATGATGACTATGGGATGTCAGTAGCACATGTCCCTAATGAGGGGGGCTTTATGGTTTTTGGAGGAACAAGGTCAGTTGAGGTTGGGGAAGCTTTATGGTTTATAAGAATTAATGAAGACGGGCTTCTTCTTTGGGAGAAAAAAATTAATGAAACCCAAGCTTATAACTATATTGGCAGAGGGGTCGTCATTACTGAAAAAAATGGCAAACCTGCATATATTGCAACAGCCCTTAACACCCACTCATCAGATACTTATGTAATAAAACTAGATCATAACGGAGATATAGTTTGGACAAATAACCTTGGCCTTTCAGATTGCCAGGAAAATCCGGAAGCCATTTTAGCAACCAGTGATGGAGGGTTTATAATCGCTGGAGATACAAATTATCCCGACAAGAGCTATCGCAATGGTTTTCTCATGAAAATAGATTCAACTGGAACTCTTGTATGGGCAAATTACGCCCTTGGAGGAAGAAATAATGAAGAGTTATATGATGTCATCGAAATTGCGGATGGATTTGTTGCTGTTGGAAGAACATACTCATACGGACCAGAGGACGGGAATATTTGGGCAATAAAAACAGACAAAAATGGAAACGCATTGTGGATAGATGAGACCGGCGATTTGCCGGTATACGGAAAATTTTATGGCGGAAATAATTTTGATAATGGAAAAGCCGTAGTAAAAACAGTTTCAGGATTTATGATCTTTGGCAAGACAAATTCAGGAGATGCTTTTGATGGCGCATACTCTGATGCGTTGATGTTGAATATAGGAAGTTTAGGGGAACAAAATAACTACTTCCTATTTGGGGAATCCGGAGAAGAATGTTTTAATTCAGGATTATTGGGGCCTTCAAATTATTTATTTGGCGCCGGATATACTGATTCAAGAAATTATTCAAACGGTGACTTAGATATAGTTATTGTAAAGGCCTGCAACTTTTAACCCTCAAAAATCCCTTCACACTTACGCTTTTAACACTGCCCCAGTTGATGCCGATGTTACAAATCTTGCATATCTTGAAAGCCAGCCGGTTTTAATCTTGGGTTCATGAGGCTTAACTTTTGAAAGGCGTTTACTCATTTCATCTTTTGAAATTTCAACTTCGATTTTTCTGTTGGGAATATCTATTTCTATAATATCTCCATCTTTTACAGCAGAAATAGGCCCGTAGGATGCCGCTTCAGGAGATACATGTCCAATACATGGACCACGAGTACCTCCGGAAAATCTCCCGTCTGTAATTAATGCAACAGATTCTGAAAGCCCCATCCCTGCTATCGCGGACGTGGGATAAAGCATTTCTCGCATTCCTGGCCCCCCCTTGGGCCCTTCATAACGTATTACAACAACATCCCCCGCTTTTATTTTGCCGGATAAAATTGCCTTTTGAGCTGCGTCTTCTGAATCAAAAACCTTCGCAATCCCTTTAAATTGCATCATTTTTGGAGAAACGGCAGTCTGTTTCACAACAGCCCCTTCCGGCGCAAGATTTCCTTTTAAAACCGCAAGGCTTCCTTGCGCGTGATACGGATTATCAAGAGAGCGGATAACTTGAGAATTGTAAACTATTCCCTCTTTTGCGATTTGTTTTACTGTCAGCCCTGAAACAGTAGGATTATTTTTGAGCATTTTATTCAAAACAGAAAAAGCGGCAGGAATTCCACCCGCATTTTCAAAATCTTCCATAAAATTATCCCCGCCCGGGCGGATGCTTGCAATATGAGGAGTCTCTTTGCTTATTTTGTCAAAAAGATCCAGTGGAAGTTCAACTCCTGCTTCATGGGCAATCGCAGTTAAATGTAAAACAGCGTTTGTCGAACCTCCTAGAGCCATGTCGATTCTGATCGCGTTTATAAACGCATTGAGGTTCATAATTTTTTTCGGTGTTAAATCTTCTTTTACAAGATCGACAACCCTTTTGCCGCTTTCATAAGCAATCATCTTCTTTTTCGAAGAGACCGCAAGAGAAGTTCCACAAAAAGGAAGTGACATCCCCATTGCCTCTGTGGCACAAGCCATTGTGTTTGCAGTAAAAAGCCCTGAACAAGAGCCTGCCCCTGGGCAGGAATTCAAGATGAGGTTATCGTAATCAAGTTTAGAAATTTTCTTTTGTTTATAAGCCGCTTCAGCTTCAAATGTGTCGTGGACAAGATCCAGTCTGCTCCCTTTATAACAACCTGTCATCATAGGCCCCGCTGTTACAACAATTGTTGGAATGTTTAAGCGGGCCGCCGCCATAAGCATCCCCGGAGTTATTTTATCGCAAGCTGTTAAAAGGATAAGCCCATCCAATTGATGAGCTTCTGCAACGCTCTCAACAGTATCAGCAATAAGCTCGCGGGAAGGAAGAGAATAGTGCATTCCCTTATGGCCCATAGCAATGCCGTCGCAAATAGCCGGAAGCCCAAAAGTGAAAGAGATTCCACCTCCTGCGTGGATCCCTTTTTCAATTGCCCTCTCTAAGCTTCTCATATCAACATGCCCTGGGACTAAATCGGTAAATGAAGATGCGAGCCCTATAAAAGGCTTATCCATTTCCTGCGGTGAAACGCCCGTCGCATGGAGAAGAGCTCTCGACGGCCCCATTTTTTTAATATTATTGCTTCGCATATTATTGCCTCCTCGGGACTAAAAGGTTTACAGATTTTTTATCGGCCCCTTAAACCCTTGATCTTTCTTTTTATAATTATAACATGAAAAAGAGTGAAATTTTTTAATAACAACTTAAGATAAATAAACAAATCATATAAGAAAAGGATAAAACAGTGTCTTACCCTTCCACAACAAAAAGGATTGTGCTTGCGTCTGAATATCAAAGAAAGATTCTTGAGCATCTTAATTCTTTAGTAAGATTTCAAACGATAGATCCCAAAGTAATGCATAGGCAACATCAACGATATTTAGCAGATCAAATAGAATGCAAAAATTATTTAGAAGCTTCTCTTCTGCAATTAGGAATAAGGACGGAAATATTTACCACTCCTCAAAGTAAAAACAATAAATGGATTGATTTCTGTGCAACAACAGGGATTAATCCAAATGCAACATTTTACAGTTTATACGGAACTACTGACCCAAAGAGAGAAATTAAAACCCGATTAATATTTACGGGACATTACGATGTGGTTTACGCGGACAGAAACGGATGGATAAGCAATCCTTTTATTGCAACACAAGAAGGAAATAAGATTTATGGGAGAGGGACATCAGATATGAAGGGAGGGATAGCAACACTTTTAACAGCTTTAGAAATGTACAAAAAAATAATCGGAGATTTTCCTGCCAACATAGCAATAGATATAATCATTGTCTCTCTTGAAGAAATTATGGGCCAATTCGGCGCGCAAGAAATCGCGGATTACTTAATTTCTTCCAACAAATTTCCTCAAGACAGCCAAATAAATTTAGTCGAGTTGGAATCAACTCAATCAAAGATAGTAAACAGGCGAAGAATGGCAGGGACTTACGCACTAAAACTGCCTCAGTTAAATTTGTCAGATGAATTTGGAATAACAGATATAATTCACACATTCAGAAGCAATGGAGGACACACAGGTCTCTTTAATATTAATAATGGATTGCAAGATCATTCTCTTGCTTACGCAGTACAACAATATTTTGCCTTTTTTTCAAGGTCGGGATATTTTCCTTCTTGCATTGAAGCGGGGGAAGAAGATGGAAAAGGCTTAATAATGTGTATCGAAAACGGTATTCCAAAAATTACAAAAATGGGGCTTACAGCGAACAAAGGGAAAGCAAACTTAATGCTTTTGGCTGCTATGAGATTTATTTATGAAATCACAGCAGAGACAACATGGAGAGAGCCTGCAGAGAGCAATATAGGCACCAGCGTAAATCCCTTCTTTTTCAAAAATGGCAAAAGCTCAAAACTTGAAATAATCTTCAGGTCTTTTATTGAACAAGAAGAGGTAAAAAGATTTCTGGATGAGGCAGTTAACAGAACAAATAGCTATATGAAAAAATTCTCAGGCAACTGGGAAAACATAGGTTATGGGGAACTTAATCTTCACTTCAACAGACTAGCGCAAGATGAGAATTCCCCATTAATAAAAAGCGCGACAAAAGTGCTTCAAACCGACCTAAATACAACTCCAGAATTTTTTAATGCGTTTGGCAACAGCGATCTTCAAACTTTCTATTGGTCATTGAAAAACGCAGGCTATAATGTTTATGCCATGGGTTTTGGCCCAGAAGGTTACAATGAACATGCCATAAATGAATATGTATTGTTTGATTCACTTGAAAGATCTACTTTATTCAACTTTCATTTAATTAAAAGGCTGAACTTTACCAAAACTTGGCGCGGATAACGCCTAATGCCAGTTAGCTTTAAATCCTTCTATAATGGGAGTCGTATAAACCACCATTATAAAAACAACAATAAACATAGATAATACTATAGTATATAACGCATAAGAAGGTCTCTTTGTTGCAAAATATAAAATTGTTGCTATGAGTCCCCCTCCCCCCATTGTAAAAACCATAGGGACAAGTGCAAATCCCAATCCCGTATATTCCTTAAGTAAGGTGGCATTTGTTAAAGGAAATATTAACAAGATTAACAATGAAGAGACAAAAGCAAGCGCAATAAAAGAGTAGTTCATCTTCTTTTTAGTTGCAAACAAAATTCCTACAGTTAAAGCTAAATACGGATAAAGAGACATAATATAGCCGGGAAGTTTTGTGTGTGCCATGGAAAAAAAGACAAACCCAATTCCAATCCATAATAAGATAAAAATATTCTCTTTTGCTGATTTTCTCTCTTTAAAAAGATTATATATCCCCTCAAAAAGAAAAATACTCCAAGGCAAAAACCCCAAAAAAATTACAGGAAAATAATAATACCAACTTCCGGTATGAGACTCAACTATTCCGGCAAAACGATTAACAGTATAATATCCTATCACCCTGTCAACAAAAACCTGCCCATTAATTAAATATTCAACCAAATACCACCAACCGCCGATAATGCCCGCGAAAATGATTCCGACAATCGGATGGCATTCCTTCCAAACCTTAAGAGCATCACCAACTATAAAAAGATAAAGAATAATAATAAAAACTGGCAGCAAAATACCGATAGGGCCTTTCATAAAAACAGCCAATCCCATAAAAATATAAAAAAGCGAGTAATATCTCTGTTTTTTCTCTTTATAACCTTTAAAAAAGCAAAAGACAGCCAAAAGCATCAAAACAATTAAAGGAATATCAAAAATGGCTATACGAGATTGTAAAATGTATTGAAAAGAGGTAGCCAAGACTAATGCGGAATAAAAACCGCTCTCTTCATTATGCAAAAGCCTGCCAAAATAATAGACTGTAACAACGCCAATCAATCCAAAAATAGAACACCAAATTCTAGCAATAAAATTGGAAAAACCTAAAAAAGCACCCGTCAAAGCGGTCAACCACATAAACATTGGCGGATGGATAAACCATGGCGATCCCTGAAAATGAAGGGTAATCCAATCCCCTGTTTGTATAATTTCTTTGGCAACTTGAGTGTAAATAACCTCATCGGTCTCCCAAAGAGAAAAGATTCCAAGTCCAAAAAAGAACAAAAAAATAGAAATTAAAACCAAAATTAATATTTTTTTCATGTGAGGAATTATAACAAAAAAATAAAGTTATTACTATAAATCCTGATTATTCACTCCAATTAGGATAATCAGCATACCTCGAGTAAATTTGTTGGTTATTGATTCTGACGTGAACCCCGATTAGGATAATCGGGGTAAAGTCTCAATCAAGGCCAGCCTCTATGAAGGCCATTGATTGGCCAATCTCCCAGTGCTATAATTTCTCACATGTTAAGATTTTTAACTGCTGGTGAATCACATGGAGAAGCGCTTGTCGCAATCCTAGATGGTATGGTTGCCCACCTTAAAATCTCAGAAGACGACATAACAAAAGATTTAAGAAGAAGACAAGAGGGAAAAGGGCGTGGAGATAGGATGAAAATAGAAAATGATAAAGCGCAAATTCTGTCCGGTATTGCAAAAGGAGAGACTTTGGGCTCCCCAATTGCGCTACTTATTCCCAATAAAGCTAAAGAAGCATGGGAAAAACCTTTTACACAATTAAGGCCCGGTCACGCAGATCTTGCCGGAGCGATAAAATATAATCAAAAAGATCTAAGACCTATACTCGAAAGAGCCTCCGCACGAGAGACAGCAGCAAGAGTAGTAATTGGCACAATCTGTAAAAAGTTTTTATCTGAATTCAAAATCAAGATATCAAGTTCGATTATCCACATTGGAGGGAAATCCTCAGAAAAAGAGATTGAAAATGCTATTGAAAATGTGAAAAAAAATGGAGATTCCCTTGGCGGCGTATTTGAAGTTAAATGTGAAAAGGTTCCAATAGGACTTGGATCCTGCATGCAATGGGACAAAAGATTAGACGGTCTCCTAGCCCAAGCGATGATGAGCATACATGCAATAAAAGGGGTTGAAATAGGATTAGGATTTGAATCCGCAAAACTTCAGGGATCAAAAGTCCATGATGAAATTTTCTATAAAAACAACAAATTTTCAAGAGGGAGCAATAATGCAGGAGGGCTTGAAGGTGGAATGACAAACGGGGAACCCATTGTACTAAAATGCGCCATGAAACCTATCTCCACACTAACAAACCCGCTTCAATCTGTAGATTTAATAACAAAAAATAAAGAAAAAGCACATGTCGAAAGAGCCGATGTTTGTGCCGTTGAAGCCGCAGCTGTCGTGGCAGAAGCAATGGCAGCATTTATACTGGCAGGCGCCTTTATAGAAAAATTCGGAGGAGATTCTCTCGAAGAAACTTTTAACAATTTTTCCTCTTTTCAAAAAAGCTCTTCTATGCTATAATTTTTTGAGAGGGTATTCGCAATCAGTCAGATGAAAGTGGCTGATTTTCGTAAAAATTTTAATAAGGTATAATAGGTGAATTAATAAAAAATGGCTGCCAAAATTAAGCTACAGAGAAAAGGGAAAAAAGGACAACCAAAATATCGTTTTGTAGTACAAGAAGCAAAATCCAAATTATCAGGCAACGTAATAGACATCTTAGGAGAATACGATCCCCTAAAAGAACCTTCATTTTTTAATATTAATAAAGAAAAAGCAGAATATTGGCTCAAAAAGGGGGCTATTCCGACCGAAAAAGTCCGAGATCTTTTAGGAAAAGCAAATATACTTCCACCAGTAGATACATCAAAACTTCATAAACGTAAACCCAAAAAGGAACCTCAAGCAACTGAAGCTCCAGGCGAAACTAAGCCGGCAGAAGGAACTTCTAAAAAAGAAGATCCTGCTAAAGATTCAGAGCAAAAATCTGTTTAAAAACAAGAGAAGCCAAACAGATAAAGAAAGCAAGGCTCAAGGAGGATATAAAAAATGAAAAATCTTATAGAATATATAGTTAAAGCATTAGTAGAAAACCCTGATCAAGTATCAGTTACTGAAACACTGGGAGAGAAAGTCTCAATAGTTGAAGTAAGGGTGGCAGAATCAGATATGGGTAAAGTTATCGGGAAAGAAGGCAAAATTGCAAACGCGATAAGAACGGTGGCTAAAGCCGCAGGCGGTAAAGAACAAAAGAGAGTAAATGTAGAATTTATGACTAAGGAGGTAAATAATGGCTGAACAAGATCAGGATAAACAGGTTGAATTAAAACGAGTAGTAATGGTTAAGGCTATTGTTACGGAGGCATTTAAGGACAATCTTATTAAAGAATTAGATAGGGCTGTAAAAAATTTAGAGAACCAGGAAGAACAAATGACATCTCAAAGCCAGGCTCATATGAAGTCGCTCCAAGAAAAAGGGGCAAAACAACAAGCCCTTGCTTTTAAAAATCAATTTCAAAATGAAAAGGCTAGGCTTTCTGCCGCAAGATCTGATCTCCTGTTGAAAATTGAAGAAGCTAAAAAGCTTACGATTGGGACAGAATTTGTCCAAGGACCTTTAGAAGGACCGGTAACCGTCGGGGTTGGCGACAACTTATATAAAAAAGTTGGCGGGGCCGAAATCATAGTAAAAGATGGCATTGTCCAAGAAATCCGCGGGATAGACAATTAAATTAATCGGCGAAGGCGTGAATTTAATTTTTTACGCTTTCGCCGAAAAATCAAAATCTTCATGAATTTTCATATTTTAACGCTCTTTCCTGAAATGTTTAAAGGGCCTTTTTCTGAAAGCCTTCTGCAAAAAGCTCAAGAAAAAAAGATCCTTTTAATAAACCTTATAGACATAAGATCTTTCGCAACCGATAAACATAATAAAGCAGATGATACAACATATGGCGGAGGCCCGGGAATGGTTATGAAGTTAGAGCCTATCTTAAAAGCTATAGAAAATATCTCCCATAACCATAAAAATCCCAGAATAATCTTTATGACCCCTTCCGGGGAAAAATTCACTCAAGAAAAAGCCAAAGAACTTTCAATGGAAAATAACATTGTAGTACTATGTGGCCATTACGAAAACATAGACCAACGAATTTTGGAAAACATAGTTACAGATGAAATAAGCATGGGAGATTATGTTTTAACAGGCGGGGAAATCCCTGCCATGGCGCTTGTAGACTGCGTCGCAAGGTTAATTCCTGGAGTTGTAAAAGAAGAGGAATCTGTAAAAAATGAATCTTTTTACGATAACTTATTAGATTTTCCAAGTTATACGAAGCCAGAAGAATATAATGGAATGAAAATTCCAGAGATGTTAAAATCAGGTCATCACAAAAAAATAAGAGAATGGCGCAGAAAAGAATCTCTAAAATCAACTTTTTTTAGAAGACCGGATCTCTTGGCAAAAGCAAATTTAACTAAAGAAGATAGGAAGATCCTTGAAGAAATAATACAGAATATGGGGAAGGAACCTTAAAAAATGGCTAAAGTCTACATTGCTTTATTGCATTATCCGGTGTATAATAAAAAGAAGAAGGTCATTACGACTTGTATCACGGGGTTTGACCTTCATGATATTGCTAGAAGTGCGCTGACGTATGGTATTACAAGATATTATGTTGTAAACCCATTGCCAGCGCAAATTGTTTTTGCGGAACGGATAGTTAACTGTTGGAAAAGCGAAAAAAGCTTTATACACAATTGGACACGATTCGAAGCTTTTAAGCTAATAAAGCTCAAAAAAAATCTTGAAGAGGTTATCAAGGAGCTTAAAGATCCTATAATTGTTGCCACATCAGCAAAAAATGTAGGTTCTATTCCTTATAAAACATTAAAAGCTAAAATTAAAAAAAACAGGAAGCCTGTTTTATTGATTTTTGGCACGGGCTGGGGGTTAACAAAAGAGGCTATGCAAAAAGTTGACTATGTTTTACCTCCTATTAAAGGGAAAGGGAGTTATAACCATCTATCTGTAAGAGCTGCTGTTGCAATAATTTTAGATCGGTTGTTTGGGAAATAAACTACCATATCCTTACGGGACATGGCATTTTGGAGATAAAAGTTTTGATTTTTAAAATGGGGGTTGTTTAAGATGGGAATCATAGAAGAGATAGAAAAAAAGCAAAAGAATGACAAAGTTGCATCTTTTAATGTAGGCGATACGGTGAAAGTTTTTTCAAAAATCGTGGAGGGAAGCAAAGAGAGATTGCAAGCGTTTGAAGGTATCGTTATAAAGAAAAAAGGCGGAAGCAACAGAGAGACATTCACAGTACGAAAACTTGTACAGGGTGTCGGAGTTGAAAGAATTTTCCCTTTACACTCTCCCAAAATAGATAATGTGCAAGTCATAAAAAGAGGAAGAGTTCGACGCGCAAAGCTTTATTACCTAAGAAACCAAGTAGGGTCTGCAGCAACAAAGATAAAAGAAGAAGCAAAAAAGACTTCATTAAGTGGAAAACAATAAAGAAAAGATAAAAAAGTGGGCATGGGAGTGGACTGAAACATTAATAGTCGCATTTATCCTTGCAATATTTATCAGGTCATTTTTCCTGCAAGTGTTTTGGATCCCTTCAAGCTCGATGGAACCGACACTAAATATAAATGATCGTTTAATTGTAAACAAAATGGCGTACGGCATCCCCAATCCATTATTTGAATCCTTTAAAGAAAAAATATTCTTTTATGTAATTCCAAACCCAATATATAAAAATCCTGTCCCGACATCTGACAGGCAATATATTTTAGACTTTCACAAAAATCCAAAACGTTTTGATATCGTAGTATTTCGAACATATGATTATGAAAAAAACCGCAGAGATTTAATTAAACGGATAATAGGGCTCTCGGGAGAAACAATCGAATTAAAAAAAGGGATCGTCTACATAAACGGGAAAAGGCTTGCAGAAAAAGGGGAAAGATATAATAATTATTATGATCCAAATACATTCCCCGCAAAATTTGGCCCCGTAGAAATACCAAAAGATTCCTATTTTGTAATGGGCGACAACAGGCCAAATTCGGCAGACTCAAGATTCTGGGGATTTTTGCCTAAAAAAAACATTATAGGTCCCGCTCTTGTTAAAATTTGGCCTATTTGGGAATTGAGCTTAATTTAAAGCTGAACCAAAATCTGAAAGTTCAAAATTATTTTCCATGCTATACTTTTTAAATGCCTAATGCAAGAGAAGAGTCTTTTTTCAGGAAAAAGGGGTTGGATTTTATCGCAGGCGTCGACGAAGCAGGCAGAGGCCCACTTGCAGGGCCAGTGGTTGCCGCAGCCGTTATCCTTCCAAAACAATATAAGATAAAAGGATTAGATGATTCCAAAAAGTTGTCAGAAAAAGAGAGAGAAAGACTTTTTTATATCATCCAAAAAAAAGCAGTCGACATAGGGATTGGAATTGTTGACCAGAAAACCATAGACAAAGTAAATATACTGCAAGCAACTCTTATGGCAATGAAAATTGCAATAGAAAGTCTGTCTCCGCGACCAGACATAGTCTTAATAGACGGGAAACAAAAAACAAGAACAATTATCCCTCAAAAATGCATTATTAGAGGGGATGGAAAATGTAATTGCATATCTGCCGCATCCATCATAGCAAAGGTAACGAGAGACAAAATAATGGCAGATATGGACAAATTATATCCTTTATATGGATTTAAAGAACATAAAGGCTACGGAACTAAAAAGCATATAAACAAGATTTTAACTCTTGGCCCTTGCGAAATACACCGCCAATCGTTCGATCCAATAAAGTCACTCTTTAAAACCCCAGAAAAGACTTGACTTCTAGCAAGCTTCTTTGTTAAACTTAACTCCAAAGGAGGTGAAACATAAATGAATAAACAAGATCTTAGCAGCTATTTGTCGTCAAAAACAAGTCTTCCAAAAAGCCAATGCTTGACAATTATCAATCATACATTTGACGCTATCGCAGGAGCTCTTAAAAAAGGGCAGGAAGTAAGATTGATCGGTTTTGGCACTTGGAAAAAGAAAAAGAGGAAAGCCCGAAAAGGACGTAACCCTAAAACAGGAAAAGAGATTAAAATTGCAGCTCGTAACGTTGTAAGGTTTAATATGGGGTCTGAGCTTTTCGATATGATCAATTAGTTCCTAAAACTCCCGTTTCCTTTCAAAGACTGATAGTTTTTATAGAAGACGGGAGTTTTTTTGTCTCTTCTTTTTTTCACCCCGATTATTCATAGACGAACAGAATTCTATCAGAGGGTTGGAAATTTCCCTAGGCATGAACCCCGATTTCCTAATCGGAGTGAATAATCGGGGTTCAGTGTTTTAAAACAGCTTTATGAAGCCTATCCACCTGCAAACAAAAAGCTTCAATTCTGGCTTCTACTATTTGTGGAAAAGGGTTCCCGTCAACTTCCAAAGCCAAAAAAGGGAGTTGATCTCCTGCAGTTAAATTTAAAAAGCTTTCATCTTTTTCCAAAATCATTTTATTCTGAAGGCTCGATTCCTGAGCTAAAATTGCTTCAACTACACGCGAAGGCAAACAAGCAAACGGACCTATAGAAACAGCTCCATGGACATGACTCATGATCTCCTTAAAAAAAGCGCCTATTACTAATATAGTTTCTCCTGCTAATTCTAAATTAACAAAAGATTTTCCCATTTCTGTTATTTTTTCAATATTAATCAATTCATAATGAATAAGACCGGAAGTCTGCATTATTTTTTTTATTTTCCTTTCAAGATAAGCCTGGATAATAAGCTTTGTGCGAAATGTCATCATTTCCTGAAGTTTCATTTTTTTGCCGAGCAGGTTACGTTGGATCAAAAAGTCGACATAATACAGCCATTCCATGACAGGAGCCCTTTTGGCTATGATGCTTTTCTTGTTTAGTCTATGAATAAGCGGGCCACAAGAAAAGTCATCCCTTCTGACAAAAATTTCACCTAATATAGAAACAACTTTCGCCTCAGAAAGTTGCTTCCTTAAAGGTATCTTTGATATTTTTATGGCAACATTTCTTAATACTTTGTATAAGTCTCCCGTCCCACTTTCAAAGGAAGCAATAATTTTCTGCCATTCTTCATAAAAGATACGTTCAGCAAAAACATTATCAAGAGCAAGCACATTAAGCGCATTTTTGATATCATCCATCACATCAGAAACAATTATGGCTTTTATCAAATTAACAGATGCTTTTACTCCAAACCCGCCATAACTGTTTTCGCTTGTCAAAGTCAAAAGGGCGACTCTTTCAAATTTTTCTTTTTCAATAAGCCTGTTTAAATAAACGGAATATTGCGTAAATCGGCAGTTTCCCGAAGTTGTCGGCATAAAAAACGCCGTTAATTCATGCTTGTCTTCTCTCTCTTTTAAATACTTCATTAATCCTCCACAGCATAAAATTAAAGGAAGGCATTCTTTGCCTGAAGTATTAGCCCTCCCTTCCACCAACACAGAAAAATCGCTAATCGGCAAAGCTTCAGCTCTAATCCCCCGTCCCCTAAAAGCTGCCGCAATAATTTCAGAGCCCAATTGTCCCATTGAAGGGAAAACAACCTTAACTCTTTTGTTTTTTAATGGATAATCATTCCCTTTGCTTTCACGAAAATACACCTCTCCTTCTTTAAAAACAATTTCATCTTTACCCCGATTATTCGCCCCGATTAGGAAATCGGGGTTCATACCGTAAGTAATGTTTGGTAATCTGTTAGTTATTGATTCTGGTGTGAATAATCGGGGTTTAGTGTTTTTCGTAAAACTATTATCAACCGATTTTAATTTACGGGATCTTTCAATAATATCCAAAAAAGCCTCAACTCTTGTGTTTATTCCAGCGTCAGCGGTATGACTATCAAGTTCAAGGGTTAAAGAAGGTTTTGTTTTCATGATATCTCTGAAATAAGTAATTAAAAACGAATCCGGCCCACAGCTAAAGTTAGTAATATAAACTCCGTAAAGATTTTGATGTTTTGCGACAAAAGAGGCAGCCTTAATAATTTCCTGCCCGGACGCCCAGCAAGATTTATATTCGCTTAATTCATCTTCGTAGGGAAGAAAATCAAAAGGGATAATCTGCAATCCACGGCTTGAAAATTTTTCCGGAATGCCCATATTTGCATCACCTAAAAAAGCATTATAAGCGCGGCCAAAAACAACTATTCCTATTTCATCATGATTCTCTTTTAATCTCTTTAATATTTCGAGTCCTTGATCTTTCCTCCATTTAAAAAATTCTCTTTGCTTATTTAATGCGAACAAAAAAGCCTCCTTCGCGACGTGATGGCCAAGACCTAATTGTAAAGCCAAAGAAGCAAAAACATTTTCTTGGGTCTCCCACCCTTTGTAAAAATCTAGTATAGGCATTAAGAACTTGTCTTTATACTCCTTAAAACTACTTTTTAAAAAATAAGGCTCGCTCTGCATCAAAAAACAGGTGCTTTGATATTCTTTTTGATAACTGTCGCTTTTCTCCAAATAAAGCTCTACCAAATGAGGTAAAAAGATATAGTCTACATCTTTCTTGATTAGGTTCATTAAATAACCGTGGGCCATTTCCGCAGGATAACAAAGAGCTGCGGAAACTCTTTTTATCCCTTCATTGTCAACCTGATCCGGTAAAACAACATCAAATCCCAGCCTGTCAAAAAAATTATAAAAAAGAGGAAAAAGGGTATTTGTTAAAAATGCCTTTGAAATCCCTATTGTTTTTCTATTTTGGCGCGGCTCTTTTTCAGCCTTTATGAGCAATCTGTCATAAACTTTTTTTTGTCTTTCTCTTACATGATTAATCCCGACATTTTGAAGGCTTTGTGCATAAGGCTCAAAGCTTTTGTTTTTTTTCTTTTTAAAATTGTAATACTTATCACAAATCCCTCCAAAAGGATATTTGTCGCCATTGATTTCAATCACATTAATTTCACAGTTTCTATCGCAGCCATCTCCCCCCCCTTCACATCTAAAGCTTTTTCCATAAGAGACTTCTCTAGCCTCCAATTCTTTAAGATTAAAAGACCTTTTTTCCATTAGCCCTATATTAATTTTATTTAAAACCTCCAAGGCAACACCAAAAGCGCCCATAAGGCCGGGCTCCGGAGGAACAATCAGTTTTTTTTGCAATATATTTGCCATCGCAAGAGGGATTGCCTTGTTATAGCAAACCCCTCCCTGCATAAAAATTTTCTTGCCAACAACACGGTTAACTTTTACCTTGTTTAAATAATTAAAACATATAGAATAAACCAAACCGGCAAGAATTTCTTCTTTGGATAAATTTTCTTGAGAAGCATTCTTTATATCACTCCCTATAAAAGCAGCGCATTGATCACTAAAATTAGGGGCCCTATTTGAAGACAAGGCCAAAGAGGCTATATCCAAATAATCAATACTCATATTCTCTCTTGCCGCTTCCTCCAAAAAAGATCCGGTTCCTGCGGAACAGGCTTCATTCATCGCATAATCAGCCGGAACTCCATTTACAAGATAAGTATATTTGGCATCCTGTCCGCCTATTTCAAAAATAGTATCTACTTCTCTGTCAAAAAAGGCTGCCGCTGTGGCATGACTTATAATTTCATTAATTACTCCGTCTGTAGAGGCATGTAATGCCGAAATATATCGGCCAGAACCAGTTACTCCAAGTCCTATTATTTTTACAAAATCAAGGCAGGATAATTTCTTATAACACTGCCTCGAAGCCATAACCGGATTGCCATTGGTACGTAAATATATCGAATCTAATATCTTCTTATCAGAAATTCTTAAAAGGATCGCTTTGGTAGTTGTCGAACCGACATCCAAACCTAAAATACATTCATCGCCGTCTCCTGCAACCCCTTTTTCAAGATTCCCAAAAACAACCAAATCCTTTGCTTTATTAATCGGCGGAAGAAATCTGAAAGAATTTGTTGTTTTTTTAATGTCTCGCAAATTGGAAATAGCAATTTTATTTTTTAAAGCATAAAAAGCCGCGCCTAAAGCCTCAAAATAATCGGCTTCTTTCGGAATAGTTAAGTTTAAAATGCGTCCTTTTAAAATTTCCACAACAGCACGGTTTTTGGAAACACCGCCGATTAAAATAAAATTTTTAGGTTTCATCTTTCCAACTAATTCCAAAACTTTTTCTGATATCATCAAACATAGACCGTGAACAACCTGGTTAAAAGGGATCCCTTTGTTTAAAGCATGAGTACAATCACTCTTGCAAAAGACAGAGCAACGGCCCGAAACTTTATGTGGATCATCGGAAAGAGGGTTTTCCAGCGCCTCTTCTAAAGTTAAATTCATTCTGCCAATTTGTTGGAGAAAGAATGACCCAGTTCCGGAGGCACACTTATTTCCGGTTTTGACATCAATAATATGCCCTCTTTTATTAAGCTTATACAAAACAAAGTTTTCGCTCCCTAAGCTCAAGGCTCCCTGCGCAATATTTTCTTTTCCTTGCAATAAAAATTCCAGCGCATTTTCAGTCGCTTCCGGCTCAGTAATAGAAGGACTTTCTAAAAACTCCTTAAATTTTCTACCGGTTATAGCAGCATAATCGATCTTATCCAGATCAAATTCTTTTAAAAGTTGAATATATTTATTAAGAGGGCTACCATTGTGAGGTTCAACTATACACTTAGCCACAAAAACATGATCATCTTTCTGATGCAATTCTATAATTTTTATTGTAGAAGCGCCTAAGCAAACCCCAAGAGCTTTATGCATAAATTACCAATTGTTCTTTAATTATAACACGGGCTTGTTGCGAAGTGGCAAACGACTTATAGTTTTAATGCGCCTAAAAATAAAATTGATGAAAAGTTAGAAAGACACAGGCTTGTTATATGGCATTCTTACATTGGGAAAAGTGTGTTTGGTTAATACTCTGGCATTAAATCCTACACTCCTTAATTGCCTGGCGGCATCGCCCACACCCAAGAGAAGATGTGCCACAAGGGACATACTGTTCTCCAGTAAGAATAATTTTATCAATGCCGACAAAAGCTAATATTAATCTAAGAAATTGCCAATATTTAATCGCATCTTCCTTAAAAATATGTATTTTATTGTTGGACATTACTACTTCTCCAACATCAAACTCAGAGCCTGCCACTTCTTTAGAAAAAAGAGGTAAGGGGTTCCCTCCTAATGTTTCTAAAATTATAAAAGTTGAGGGAGCTTGAATTTTTATTTTTTCCAACCAACCCAAAACTCCTAAGGAGCCGAAGGAGTCCAAGGAGTTTCCAAGAAAACCTAAAATAGGACCATGAAAATTGCTAATATAATTTACTAATCCTTTTTTATAAGTGTCATAATCACTTCTGGTTACATACCTTGGAACAAAAAGATCTCCATCCCAGGGATAAAATCTATATGAGTCACAATATAGAGGATGAACAACTCCCAATGCTACTCCATTATTTTCCAAGGCCGCTTCTTTAACTGCCGCTTGTTTTTTTATGTCAAAACAACTTCCATTAGGACATAAATTGTAAATGTGCACAAAAGATTTTTTTGCAATTTCTAACATGTTTTAATCTTACTCTTCTTTTTCTCTTGTTTTCTTGGAGAAAATTTCAAGTTTATGATGTTATAATTAAGCGTGGCCAAAATCCTAGCAATCGAAACCTCATGCGATCCAAAAACACAGCCATTGGAATCCTTTCTTTTTGCAATCTATCATATTTTGGTCTCTTATTTTTTTCTTTATTTATAATGAATATTGCGCATATTGACTATTATGTAGCATTGATATATAATAGTTAACATGGAAATAGAAAGGGAAATCGCTAAGGAGCTTTCAAAAGAAATAGAAGACATTCACATAACCATTTTAATTGGAGCCAGACAGGTAGGGAAAACTTTTTTACTTCGTAAAATTAGAGATGAAGCTGAAAATAAAGGACTTAGAATAGGTTTTTTTGATTTAGAACAACCTCATGTTCTTGGTGAGCTTAATAAAACAGATGAAGAAGTTTTTGATCTTCTCGTAAATTCTTTTGATGTTGTTTTTATAGATGAATTTCATTACATAAAAAATATTTCCCATATTTTAAAGGCAATTTATGATAGCGGTAAAAGGATAAAAATTTTTGCTTCTGGCTCCTCCTCAATGGAGATACACAAACATATAAAAGAATCTTTGGCTGGAAGGAAAATTACTTATAAAATTTATCCTTGTTCATTTAATGAAATTGGGCAGGTTATAAAAGACGATCCACTCAATTATTATTTTGTTTACGGAGGGTTGCCGGGCCTTGTTAATTTAGTTGATGATGAAAAAAGAAAAATGCTTTTAAACGATATCTTACAATCTTATCTTTTAAAAGATATTAAATCATTAATAAAAGAAGAAAATATAAGAGCTTTTAATAATTTATTGTATCTTTTAGCTCAATATCAAGGGTCTATTGTTGCAACTGCAAGCTTAGCGAGGGAAATTGGCCTTACCCCAAAATCTATAGAGAATTATTTAGAAATATTATCTCAAACATATGTAAATTTCCCTTTACATAGTTTTAGCACAAATTTTGGGAATGAGCTTAAAAAGTCAAAAAAATACTATTTATATGATTTGGGGATAAGAAATACCATACTTAAAAATTTTGCCAATCTAAATTCGAGAGAGGATGCAGGCCATATGGTTGAAAGTTTTGTCTTTTTAGAGCTTAATCGGCATGTTTCTCCTGAAACAGAGATAAGATTTTGGAGATTAAAAGATGGAACAGAAGTTGACTTTATTTGGATAAAAAATCAAAAGTATTATCCTATAGAAGTAAAGACTTCCTGTAAAATTGGAGATGCACCTAAAGGGCTTAAATCTTTTATGAATAGATATCCCAAAACAGAAAAGGCTTTTGTTTTATGTAAAGATCAAGAAGGGGAATCAAATTATAATGGTGTTCCTGTAATTTATAGAAAGTGGGATTTTGCAAGTAACATTCCTAGCGCAGTTTAAAAAGCTTGTCAAAACATGGGGACTTCCGTATTAGTTGTAGATAAAAATGATTTGGAAAAAATATGTAATGGAGAAAACTTTATTCATATATTAAGAAAAAAATACGAAGCGAATCGATTTGATTTATGAAAAAAATCCTAGCAATTGAAACATCATGCGATGAAACATCTGCTGCTGTTGTGGAAGATGGCGTAAAAATTTTATCTAATATAGTCGCAACACAAACTGAATTTCATCAAAAATATGGGGGAATCGTGCCAGAAATTGCTGCCCGTAAACATATTGAACTTATAAACCCCATCATTCAGGAAGCTCTTGATAAAGCAAAAATAAACTTTAAAGACTTAGATGCAGTTGCTGTAACTTACGGGCCGGGACTTATCGGATCTCTTATTGTAGGGCTTTGTGCTGCAAAAGCAATTGCCTGGGCTCAGAAAATTCCTCTTATAGGAATAAATCATCTGGAAGGTCACATCTATGCAAACCTGCTAATTTCCCCGCTTGCCGGACGGGCAGGCAAGCTCCAACCTCCAAGCTCCAATCTCTTTCCCTTCATGTGCCTATTAGTTTCTGGCGGGCATACAATGATCGTTCATGTAAAAAATCACGGTAAATACGAGACCTTAGGGCGAACCCGCGATGATGCAGCTGGAGAAGCTTTTGATAAAGCAGCAAGAGTCTTGGGTCTCTCCTATCCTGGAGGACCACTCATAGACAAATTAGCAAAAGAAGGGGATCCTTATGCTATACCATTTAAACATCCTATGATTGAAAAGGAATACGCGTATGACTTTAGTTTTAGCGGAATAAAAACTGCGGTCGTAAATTATGTTGATAGGGGTAAGGGACAAGGGGCAAGGGGCAAGCAGCAAGCAGCCGATATTGCTGCTTCTTTCCAAAAGGTTGTTGTTGAAACTTTGGTAGAAAAATTAATTAAAGCGGCAAAGGATAAAAATGTTAAAACAGTTTCTATTGCCGGAGGAGTTTCTGCAAATTCAGAGTTGCGCGGATATTTACAAAAACGAGTCAAAGAGGAAAACTTAATAGCAATAATTCCTCCTCTTGAATATTGTACTGATAATGCCGCAATGATAGGATGCGCAGCTTTCTTTAAATTTAAAAGAGGAGAATTTTCTTCTCTTTCACTAAAACCTTCTGCCTCCCTAAAACTATAAGATAGCGTCTAAAACATTGCCTCTTGCGTCTGGTCAAGTATAGTAATAAAATATGTGCCATATGACTGAAAAGTCAACAAACGAAACAGCTCAACGGATTATTTGGCTTATTAAGGTTCGTTTTTTTGTCATTTTCAGTATTTTAGTCATTGTGCTTTCAGCGCATTTACTTGGTATGCAATTTCAATTTTTCCCTATTTATCTTCTTTTAGGTTTTGCCTTTTTATATAACTTATTATTTTATTACCTTGGAGTAAGTTCCCCCTACTATATAACAACAAATTTTTATAACTATCTTAGAATTTTTACAGACCTTTTAATAACAACAATAATGGTCCACTTCAGCGGAGGGGTAGATAGCCCTTTTCATATATTATATTTTATTGATCTTGCAACAACAGCGTTGTTTTTTGGTTCACCCATGGGAATTTTAATGAGCGGCCATGCAATTATCTTTTATTCTGCCAATAATTTACTTGAAGCCTTGCAAATCATCCCACACTATCAAATAGCCATACTTCCCAATGTCGTATACTCAGATCCAGGATATTTCACATTAAAAAGCTTTTCTCTGTTTTTTATAGCTCTAGCTTTAATATATACAATGTCATATCTATCTTTGAAAATTCATGAAAAACAAGAAGAGATAGAAAAACTTTCTAACGACAAAATAAACTTTATGAACATGGTTGCTCATGAATTAAGAAGCCCTTTAACCTCCATCCAGGAATATATCTCATTAGCTCTGGAAGGATTAACAGGGCCATTAACTCAAGACCAAACAAAAGCATTGACTATTATTCAAAAGCAATCCCGCCGAATAAACAATCTGGTTAATGATCTGCTTGATTTGGCACACATTGAAACAAAAATGCAAAACTTTCAAACCTATAATATTTCCATCTCAAAAATCATAGAAAAATCTATCGCGGAGGTTTATCCCCAATTTGAAGCCAATAATCTTGCCTTTGAAAAGCATATCGCAGAAAATCTTCCAAATATCAGCGGGAATGAAGAAGCGCTCCTTGAAGTTTTAATAAATATATTATCAAATTCTATAAAATTCAGTAATCCTGGAGGGAAAATAATTTTATCGGCGGAACAAATTGAAAATAAAATTTATATCTCTGTAAAAGACGAAGGAATAGGAGTTGAGCCCGGGGATTTAGATCATTTGTTTGAAAAATTTTATCGCACTTCCAATAAAGAAGGGGCTAAAAGAAAAGGGACAGGTTTGGGAATGGCTTTATCTAAAAGCATTATTGAGAAACATGGCGGTCGAATGTGGGCCGAATCTGAGGGGAGAGGCAAAGGCGCAATCTTTATTTTCACATTGCCTATAACATAACATTTCTCTTTATCTGACCACCCAGGGTTTATAACTTTCAATAAATACGATATAATTTAAATATGGATATAAATATTGACCACATAGCCCATCTTGCAAGGCTCGGCCTTTCGGAAGAAGAAAAAATGACTTTTTCAAAACAGCTTGATAACATTCTTCAATATGCAAAAAACTTAAATAAGTTGGATACAAAAGATATTCCTCCAACATCTCATGCAATCCCAATTTCAAATGTCATGCGTGAGGATGTTGTGAAAAAATACAAGGATATTGATGTTATCTTAAAAAACGGACCGGAGATTGAAGAAAATATGTTCCGAGTGCCGAAAATTATGGAATAGCAACTGGGATACAGGAGAATATAGAATTCAGGTTTTAGGATTAATAAGGACTAAGGAATGATTAATAAAACAGCGCATGAATTGCATGATCTTTTAATAGAGAAAAAAATAAGCTCTGCTGAACTTACAGAGAAAGTTTTTGCACATATTGAATCCGTTGAACCGCAGATTAAGGCCTATATTACTCTTACAAAAGAAGAGGCGTTAAATCAAGCCAGGATTGCTGACGAACAAATTCAAACCAAGAAAAATATAACACCACTTACAGGAATTCCAATTGCGATTAAAGATAACATGTGTACAAAAGGGATTTTAACCACCTGTGCTTCAAGAATTCTCGCAAATTATGTTTCCCCGTACGATGCAACTATTGTTACAAAATTAAAAGAGACAGGGGCTGTAATCATAGGGAAAACAAACCTTGATGAATTTGCGATGGGATCATCAACCGAGAATTCCGGAATGCATATTACAAAAAATCCACGGGATTTAGAGTGTGTCCCAGGAGGCTCTTCGGGTGGGTCCGCGGCAGCAGTAGCTGCGAACGAAGCTATCCTTGCGACAGGATCTGACACCGGTGGATCTATAAGACAACCGGCATCTTTTTGCGGAATAGTCGGACTAAAACCAACTTATGGGCGAATCTCAAGATATGGGCTCGTCGCATTTGCATCATCGCTTGATCAGATTGGCCCGCTTGCAAAAGATGTAACTGATGCGGCGATGCTTCTTCAGGTAATGGCAGGGTATGATCCAAAAGATTCAACATCGGTTGATATGCCTGTCCCCAACTATAGAGAATCTTTAACTACAAATATCAAGGGACTAAAGATTGGGGTTATAAAGGAATTAATGGAAGAAGGGATTTCAGAAGATGTGAAATTTGCCATTAAATCTGCTATTAAAAAATATGAGGAACTTGGCGCTGTTCTTTCCGAAGTTTCACTTCCATCATTTGAATATGCAGTTTCAACCTATTATTTAATCGCGCCGGCCGAAGCAAGCTCTAATCTTGCCCGCTTCGACGGGGTGAAATACGGGCATCGCTCTCAAGAGGCCAAAGACCTTATTACAATGTATTACAACACAAGGCGAGAGGGATTCGGGCCGGAGGTTAAGCGAAGAATCATTCTCGGAACTTATGCTCTTTCTGCAGGCTATTATGATGCATATTATTTAAAGGCCTTAAAAGTAAGAACCTTGATTAAGCAGGACTTTGAAAGAGCTTTTGAGCAATGCGATGTTTTAATTTCTCCAACATCTCCTACGGTTGCTTTTAAAATAGGGGAAAAAGCAAACGATCCGCTTTCAATGTATTTATCGGACATTGCAACAATTCCTGTTAATTTGGCGGGGATACCTGCAATCTCTATCCCATGTGGCAACGCAAACAACCTCCCAATCGGCCTTCAAATAATGGGAAAGGCCTTTGATGAAGAAACTATCCTGAAAGCAGCATATGCTTACGAGCAGAATACAACTTGGCATAAAAAACAATAATTTGTTGAATAAAAAAAGATTGTAAAAGAAATAGAAACCTTTATGTGCGAGATTTTCACAATAAATACGCTATAATAATAATATGCCTCAATATGAAACTGTAATCGGACTTGAAGTCCATGCCCAGCTAAAGACAGAGAGTAAAATGTTTTGCGGGTGCGCCAATAATTTTGGCGATCAGCCGAACACAAATATCTGCCCTGTCTGCACAGGTCAGCCTGGAACGCTTCCTGTCATAAATAAAAAAGCAATCGAACTTGCAATCAAAACAGCCCTTGCAACAAATTGCAAAATCAATAATAGGTCTGTCTTTGCCCGTAAAAATTATTTCTACCCCGACCTGCCAAAAGATTATCAAATATCACAATTTGATCTCCCCCTCGCGGAACATGGTTTTTTGGAAATAAAAGTTGATGAAAATAAAAAGAGAGTTGGAATCACAAGAATCCATCTTGAAGAAGATGCGGGAAAACTTGTTCATAAAGGCTCTGCGCGCATTATGGATTCGGATTACAGCCTTGCAGATTACAATCGGGCCGCAACCCCTCTTATGGAGATAGTTTCCGAGCCTGACCTAAGAACGCCCGAAGAGGCAAAGGCTTATATGGAAAAACTTGCCCACCTTTTGGAATATATCGGCGTCTGCGACGCAAAAATGGAAGAGGGATCGCTCCGGTGTGACGCGAATATTTCAATAAGGCCTGTTGGGCAAAAAGAATTTGGGACAAAAACCGAAATAAAAAATATGAATTCATTCAAGGCTGTTATGAAAGCTTTAAAGGCTGAAGAATTGCGGCATAGAGAAGTTGTTGATGAGGGAGGAATAATAATTCAAGAGACAAGATTTTACAGTGAAGAGACAGAAAAAACAAAAGGGATGAGGACAAAGGAATATTCCCATGATTACAGGTATTTCCCGGAGCCAGACCTTGTCCCTATTGCCCCAACAAAAGAATGGATAGAAGAAATACGCAAAACCGTTGGAGAACTTCCTGAAGATAAAAAAGTAAGGTTTGCAAAAAATTACGGCATATCTGATGCCGATGCTTTTTTTATAATATCAAATCCTAAAATGGCAGATTTTTTGGAAGAGACAGCAAGGCAATACGCTAACCCTAAAACAGTCGCAAATTGGCTTGTAGGTGAGATTACCGCTTTTTTAAAAGAAGAAAAAATAGGTTTCGGGAATATAAAGTTAACACCTGAAATCCTGGTGGAGATGCTTCAATTAATTGACAAAGGAACAATCTCCAGAAAAGTCGCAAAAGAAATTATCCTTCCTGAAATTTTAATAGGCGGAAAATCAATACAGGAAATAATAAAAGAAAAAGGGCTCACTCAAATTTCAAATGAAGAAGAGCTTGTAGCAATAGTTCAGGAAGTTATAAGAACTAACCCTAAACAGGTTGAGCAATTTAAGTCTGGGAAAGAAGCAGTTCTTCAATTCTTTGTTGGCCAAATCATGAAGGCAACTAAAGGGCGTGCCAACCCTGATGCCGCACAGAAAACGCTAAAAAAAGAGCTCAAAAAGTAATGCAAGATATTGTCTATAAACTAGGAAATTCTCTTTATTTAAACATAACAAACAGGTGTACCAACGAATGTTCTTTTTGCATAAGAAATAAAACAAAAGACTTCAACAGTAACTACAAGTTATGGCTTGCCTCTGAACCTACAACAGAAGAAATAATCAAAGCGATTGGAGATCCTCGCAGATATGAACAAATTGTCTTCTGCGGATATGGAGAACCACTTATAAGACTTGAAACCGTTAAAGAAGTTGCAACCGCTATAAAGGCTCAACATGGCTCAGCTAAAATAAGAATCGATACAAACGGGCACGCAAACCTTTTTTGGGGAAGAAACATTCTTCCTGAACTAAAAGGATTAATTGATTTTATTTCAATCTCTCTAAATGCCCAAGATGCCTATATTTACAATAAGCTCTGCGCCCCGACAGCAGGGGAAAAAACCTTTGATTACATAATTGATTTTATAAAAGAGGCAAAAAAACATATCCCGCAGGTTGAAGCAAGTGTTGTCGGCATTCCGGAAGTTATAGACATAGAAAAAACAAAAAAAATAGCAGAAAAGTTAGGAGTATCCTTCAGAATACGACCGTATTATGAAGATATGTATATCTCCTAAGTATCTTTTTTTGTTATTTTAACAATTTTCAAAGTATGCCAGTATTTGTATCCATATATCGACTCATCTCTAAGCTCCAGCCCACACTCTGTTAAAAGATATTCCATCCATTCAGGATCAATGCTGGCCCAATTTATTTTCAGAGGGACAGTCAATGTCTCAAGAAGTTCAACATTAACATCGTCTACCCCTTCCATATAAGAATCAAAATCTTTTTGGGCCAAGGAACTGTAGTTTATCACAATTGCCGCGTCGGGGTTTTCTCTTTTGAGCAGTTTAAGCCTGTTTTCTATAATCTCTTTTATAAGCCCCGTCCCCTCATAAGGATTTGTCTCTTCTGCTCTCTTTTTAGGAACATAGGGTGGGTTTATAATTAAGAGATCCCGCCCAAAAATCTTTCTAGTCCCTGGAGAATGAAAACTGCTTATTAATAAGCTTTTGTTTAATCCCCTTCTAATATTTCGCCCCGCGCATTTTAAGGCATTAAAATTAATATCCGTAATTTCCATATCCTCTAAATTATGGCAAAACATTGTGACGCCTTTGGCTAACATGCCATTTCCTGTCCCTATTTCAGATGCCGCAAGAACAGAATCTTTAAACAATCCATGTTTGTGTAAAGTATGTAAGAAAAAAACCGTATCAATAGAAGGACCCCAGACATTTTTGTCTTCTTCTGCGTTCCACTCAACCACAACACCATTCATTTCTGTTATATAATTTCCATAACGGTACAAGTTAAATATCATATCCCTTTCAGTCGACGCTTTTGCTGCTATTTCAGCTGTAGGATAAAGTAAAAGAGGATGATTAACTTCTTCCAGCAATAAAATATCTTCGGCCCCAAGGGCTTTCTCCCCCAACTTTTTAATAGCCCAAATCTTCATGTTACTAAGGTCTGGGGCTATCTGCAAAAACAAGATTTGATTTTTTTCTCCAGGCTTAACAGCCGTGCATAGAGATGTCCGCTCTAATTCGCGGATAATCTCGTCATCCAAAAAAGCTCTCCTATCTTGTAATTCGTAAGCGAGCGCGTCTACCTCAGAGGAAGAAAGCTTTTCTGGAAAATCAATAAATCTTAAAGGAGAAACAACCCCCGTAACAAGCAATCGATCTCCTCGAGGGAAATCAAAGCTTTCAGCGCTATCTACGCCGATTAACGGCTCAAACCGGTTTTCAGAAACAACAGTAACAGGCTCCCCTGTAATAAAATTACATAGTAGATTTTGTTCCCCGTTTTTTGCAATTCTCCCCGGGGCAAAAGAGGTAAGCTGAATTAAAGAAGATCCCTCTCCAAGCATTATTCCGTCGGCATTTAGAGCCCAAGATCCAGGACGAGAAGCAGATGAAGAACTTATCAACATACCATCGCTATAAATAAACTCTTCTCTTCCAGCAACCTGAACCACACATCTTGTTGCTTTAAAGGGGGCATAATCTTTTATCGCAACTTCGTTTAATAAAAGAGGAAGATTAAACGATCTTTCGCCTCTTGTTAAAACGGGCTGAATCCTCGGCAAATTATAAATAATATAATCGCCGGAAATAAGCCTTGATAAATTTCTGTTAAAGTCATCTCCCCGAGTTTTTAAATAGTGCCCATAACTTCTGTGGGGATTAGCATTGATCCCAAAGATAGGAAACCCATTCTCAAGGCTTCTGCCAACATGCAAAAAAGTTCCGTCTCCACCAAGTACGCCAACCAAGTTAAAGTCAAAATTGCAGGCAGGAGAAAGCTTGTAAGCTTCAATTTCCCTGTAAGCAATTTCCATCCCTCTTAATTCTCTCCGAACACTGTCAAGAGATGTATTAAATTCTTCTACCTCATCAGGTTCCATTTTTGGATGAATAGACTTTGTAACCAAAAGCATTCTGATAGAATTTTCATGAAGTGCTTCCGTAGGGAGAGAAGGTGGTTGCAACTGATCTACTTTCTGTTTTTCCTGTAAATCTGAAAAGCTACCGGTATCAACAACAACCAAGTTTCTTTCTCCATCACCTAAACTATGAATTCCGGTTACGCATTTATCAAGCCCGATACAACTACGCAGGACTCTGTTATCAATCAAAAGTCTTGTAAAACTTTTATAAGACTCTGTCCCTCGCACCAAAAAACTTGTAAGCCTCTTCATTTTTTTCTCCCCATGGGGGTTGATTTCAGCATGGTTATTTATCGGTAAGATTTTAATGAGATTTCAATTTTTGTAGTTAACCCCGATTATTCCATACCAGAAGAAATTTTAAGCAATCTATTGATTTCTGGTTTTACCGTAAATAAGCGGGGTTACGTTGATTAAAGTTTAATATCACTTCTTGATAACGGATGGTCAATCACATAGCCCTCCCCACCCAAAACCACTTCTTCCTTCCCTTCAATCATTATAAGTATTGTCTCTATGTCAGATGTTTCGGTAAAAGTATAAATAATTTGTCCAACAAGTCCAAGAACTCTCGCACTTCCTCCTCCATAATTTTCAAAATCTCTGTTAAAATTAATTCTCAGTAATGTGCCCTCTTTTTTAAGCGAAAGAACTCTTGCCCTTTTTGGTATTTCTGTAAAATATCCACGGGAAACTTCTTCCTTGGTTGGGCCTTTAAGCAATTCAAATGCCGTTTTACTTAAAATATCTTCCCCTTCTTTTATTGGGCGTAAAACAGCGACTAGAGAGTCTTCTTTTAAAAAATAAATCTTCAAGGATGGGGTCTTATTAATATTTGAAAAAATAAAACCAATAATCACAATAATTATTACAACAATTAATAATGTTATCGCAAGAATTCTTTTAGGAGGTTTGATTGTTTTCCGGTGCAATTTTTTCATTTATAACTTCATCATCACCTTTAACTACACTATCTAACCCAACTATATAATCATCCGCATCCAAACGCTGGATACGAACCCCTTTGGCATAACGTCCCTGTGTCGAAATCCCTTTTGCCTCCTGCCGTGACATTGTCCCCTTGGCGGTCACAAACAAAAGACCATCTGTATCGTCAATTATTTTCATAGAAGCAACGGAGTCGTCAGGCCGAAGTTTAATAGCAATATGTCCTTTCCCTCCCCTGCTTTGAGCCCCAAATTCTTTAAGCGACATCCTTTTGCCAAACCCTTTTGTAGATATAGCTAAAAGATCCCCTTTTGGGGTTATGATATCCATCGAAATAACTTTGTCTCCCTTCCCAACTCTGATTCCCCTAACGCCGGAGGCAGAACGCCCCATAGCGCGCACATGCTTTTCGTTAAACCGGATCATAAGTCCTTTGGCTGTCCCTAAAATAACTTCCTGTTTTCCATCGGTCTCCCTTACCCATTTAAGCTCATCATCGCCTTTAAGCTTAATCGCGATAATCCCGCTTCGTCTTATGTTGGCAAATTCGGAGACTTCTACTTTTTTAACAACGCCTGATGTTGTCGCCATCATAAAATAGCATTTCCCTTCTCTTTCAAAAGAATTAATATTTATTGAAGCTGTAATCCTCTCTCCTTCCCCAACTTGAAGAAAGTTTGCAATACTCTGTCCTTTCCCTGTCCTGCTCGCTTCGGGCAATTCAAAAACTTTTACCTTATATGATTTGCCTTTATTTGTAAAAAATATAACAAAACTATGGGTTGAAGAGACAAAAATCTTGTCAATCTGGTCTTCATCCCTTGTTGCCATCCCCGCAATGCCACGCCCGCCACGAAGCTGAGCTCTGAAAGTATTTACAGGAATGCGTTTAACATATCCATCACGAGTAGTAAGGACAATAACTTCCTGCTCGGGGATAAGCTCTTCAACGCTTATATCTTCCGCGGCTCCCGCAATAGAAGTCCTTCTTTCGTCTCCATATTTCTCTTTTATTGCAAGAAGCTCGTCTTTTATCAACCCCAAAATTTCTTTTTTGTTTGAAAGTATCTTTTTGAGTTTTGCAATAAGCTTTAAAAGCTCCTTATATTCTTCTTCGATTTTCTCTGTTTCAAGCTGTGTAAGCTTTTGAAGCCTCATATCGAGAATGGCTTGAGCCTGAATTTGAGAAAGCTTAAAATTAGACATCAATCCGCTTCGAGCTTCGTCAACATTTTTGCTTTTTCTTATAAGTTTTATAACCGCATCAATATCTTTTAACGCGATAAGAAGCCCTTCTAAAATATGGGCTTGTTCTTCTGCCTTTTTTAATTCAAACTTTGTTCTGCGTGTAACAACTTCTTCCCTATGTTTAATATATTCTTCAATAACCTGTTTTAGTGTCAATGTTTTGGGTTCCCCATTAACAAGGGCAAGCATATTGATTCCAAAACTTGTCTGCATATTTGTCCGTTTGTATAATTGATTTAAAACAACATCAGGCGCAACCCCTCGCTTTAATTCAATATATATGCGCATTCCATCGCGGTCAGATTCGTCGCGAAGATCAGAAATCCCTGTGATTTTTTTATCTTTTACAAGTTCGGCAATATTTTCAATCATTTCCGCCTTATTTACCTGATATGGAATTTCTGTAACAATAATCGCCTCTTTATCTCCTTTTACCTCTTCGGTTGTTGTGCGCGCTCTCAAAGTTAAAATCCCGCGGCCTGTGTTATACGCGTCCCTTATCCCCTGCTTGCCGCAAATTAATCCTCCTGTAGGAAAATCAGGCCCTTTTATGTAGCTTATAAGTTTTTCACATTCGATATCAGGATTATCAATTACTGCAATCGTCCCGTCAATAACTTCAGATAAATTGTGGGAAGGAATATTTGTCGCCATACCAACTGCAATTCCAGAGGATCCATTAATTAAAAGATTCGGGACTTTTGCAGGAAGGACAAGAGGCTCTTGAAGTGATTCGTCAAAGTTTGGGCCAAAATCTACAGTCTCTTTTTCAATATCGGCCAAAAGTTCGGTTGATATTGAAGCTAAACGGGCTTCTGTATAACGCATTGCCGCGGCAGAATCGCCGTCAACCGAACCAAAGTTCCCCTGTCCGTCTACAAGAAGGTAGCGAAGAGAAAAATCCTGGGCCATACGAACCATTGTGTCGTAAACAGCGGTATCCCCATGCGGATGGTATTTACCCAAAACTTCACCGACAACGCGGGCAGATTTTTTGTAAGGCTTGCTGGGTTGAAGCCCCAATTCGTCCATCGCAAAAAGTATGCGGCGATGGACAGGTTTTAATCCATCGCGGACATCGGGGAGAGCGCGGCCTACAATAACACTCATGGCGTAATCGATGTAGGAACCCTTCATCTCCTGCTCAATTGTTGTAGGGATAACTTTTGCTTCTAAATTAAGGTCGAGGCGAGTTTCTTCTCTCTTTTTGCGAGCCATAATTAGCTAATTATACACGATTTTTGCGCGATTGAAAACGGGGCGTTTTTCTTTGTAGGGATTGTTGCGAAATGGTCATTCCCGTGAAAACGGGAATCTATTTCTCAGAAAACAAGATAGATCCCCGCTTTCGCGGGGATGACAAATTGCAAAAACTGTCATTTCGCAACAGTCCCTTGTATTATTTGTTCTAGATAAAGGAATCTTTCTTTCAAGTAAAAATAATACTGAATAAACCCCGAGTATCTTTATCGGGGTAAATATAAAACCAATTTAAAAATAGCTTGAAATTTTTGTTTTTCTCTTTAGATAAGATCCTAAAAGGAGATGATTAAAGATGAGTATAGAAGTAAATATGAAGACAGGGACTGTTAGCCCTTTAACAGTAACGGGAAGATATCCTCTTCCGAACAACTTGGGCAGATACCCTCAAAACCAAATGGGAGCTATGATTGCTGTTGCTTTTTACGTAGGGATAACTGCCCCTTGGGAACCCAAGAACCACAAGGAACAACATATAAAGGAAAGGGTTAAAAATCCGACAAATTCGTTTGATTGTCAGTTTATCAGTTTTTACCATGCACTAGAACAAGTAGAAGGCCAAATAGAAATGGGTTTGTTCAAATTAAGCCTTACAGGAGTAAGGGTTAGTGTAAAAGAAAGAACTGGGCGTAAAGCATGGAGCGCAGAGATGGGGGAGGAGAAGTCGTCAACCGCTATAAAAAAAATTCTAGAATCAAGATTAAGAAACAATGCAAACAGCATAGATATGAGTAATATTTTTTATGAACTTCTCAACTCTTTAAGAGAAGAAACGGCGGGAGATCTCTTTACGGGAAAGGAGGATCTTAGCGCTATTGTACGAGGCAGGAGCATACTGTCACTTGGGATACTCTCTTGTCTAAAGGAAATGCAAATTACAGATGTTTATAGTGGTTTTGGCCGTACTATGTTTGATTGCGTAATGATGGGGGAAAATCCACTAGCTGGAGGAGAATAAGCATTCTTGACTTGGATTATATGAAAGTGTTGTAAAATATTTTTATTGTTTTAGATATTATCCTCATCCAAAACAGTGAATAGAGGTTTTTTCTTGGCTGTTTTTCACGATTATATTGACAAAACCGTGAAAGATTTTTATGAGTAATTTTATTTATAAAAATTTTAACGCTTGTTCTTTGGCTTTTTTTATGTCGCCTGTTATTTCCCTTTCTTCCACATCTTCGACAAGACCAAATTTCTTGTTAAGAATGGATTGCGCTGAAATGATAATAAGGCTTAAGGCTTGTTCGTCTTTTTCTTCAAAGATCGCCTGCTTAATATAAGGAAGTAATAAAGTAGAAAGTTTTTTGTTGTTAAACCACAATTGCCGCAATGCTGTAGCCGCCCATCCCCTATTTATTGCAACTGGATCATTTAAAAGAATTTTTGAAAGCGGTTCAATTTCAGAGACACCTCCAACCCAACCAAGGACAATACACCCTCTATACCTGTCGTTAGAATCAGCATGAGAAATAAAATCGAGCGCGATCTCACGAGCCTTTGGGCTTCGTATATTTCCCAGTAATTGAAGAGCATCCGCTCTTAATTGTTTGTCAGTTGCTTCTCTTGTTTTTTTAACCAAAAAGTCTTCCACCAAAAGCCCTCTTTTAGCAAATGCGGCTCTTAGATGCTGAAAAAGCTTCTGGTTTGTTCTGTTTTTTAGAAGGCTAAAATGATATTCGATTACTTTAGGGTCAGAAGTGCTTAATAAGTTTTTGGTAAAATGTAAAATATCAGCAACATTCTCTGTGTTTAAAATTTTTTGATATTCTAAATTAATCTCTTGCAATTGCATATTAAGCAGCTTTTTTTGATCCACAAGGAAATTATTTTTTAGATGTCCAGCCTCTTAACTTCTTTGGCATTATCTTCTATAAACTTTCTGCGGGGCTCAACTTCGCTTCCCATTAAAATAGTAAATATTTCATCGGCAACTTCTCCGTCTTCAAGGGTTACTTGAAGAATCGTCCTCGTCGCGGGATTCATTGTAGTATCCCAAAGTTGTGTGGGGTTCATCTCTCCCAACCCTTTGTATCGCTGGATATGCGCCCCTTCTCTTCCAAATTCTTTGAGAACTTTTTCCATTTCGGCATCGTTGTAAGCATATTTTTGCTGTTTTCCTTTTCTCACAAGATAGAGTGGCGGCTGCGCTATATAAACATTTCCGTTTTCTATAAGCTCGCGCGCATATCTATAAAAAAATGTCAGTAAAAGGGTTCGTATGTGACTCCCGTCAACATCCGCGTCTGTCATAAGGATTACCTTGTGGTAACGAAGTTCTTTTAAAAGCTTTTCTGTCGTCATCTCTTCGTCTTTTTCATCACTTCCCGCTTTAAGCCCTGTAATTACCCCGGGGCCAATAGCCGTTATCATTGTACGAATTTCGTTATTGGCAAGAATTTTGTCTAAACGGGATTTTTCAACATTTAAAATTTTTCCGCGAAGAGGAAGAATTGCCTGAAACATTCTGTCTCGCCCTTGTTTGGCCGAACCTCCGGCCGAATCTCCTTCCACGATGAACAATTCGCATTTTGCGGCGGCGGTTGCCGTGCAGTCGGCAAGTTTTCCTGGGAGCATCGCGGTATCAAGCGCCGATTTTTTGCGTTCAAGCTCCTGAGCTTTTCTTGCCGCCATTCTTACACGGTAAGCAATCAGCGATTTTTCTATCATCAGCTTTGCGGCGGCAGGATTTTTGTCAAGGTACGTTGATAGCCCATCCACAACAACCGAATCTACAATCCCTTTGACTTCGCCGTTTCCTAGTTTTGTTTTTGTCTGCCCTTCAAATTGCGGGTTTGGAATACGTGTATTTATAACAGCTGTCAACCCTTCGCGAATATCTTCTCCCTGGATATTTTCGTTTTCTTTTAGAATTCCGTTTTTGTGACCATAAGTGTTGACGACCCGTGTCAAGGCTGACTTAAAGCCGACAACATGTGTTCCGCCTTCTTTGGTTCTGATACAATTTACATAAGAATAAACATTTTCATCGTAGTAATCTTTAAAGTGCTGTAGGCCTACTTCGACAAACACATCATCTTTTTCTGTGGAAAAAGCGACAATCGGTTTGTAAAGTGCTGTCTTTCCTTTGCCGAGCTGGTCGATAAATTCAACAACTCCGCCTTCATATTCAAAGGTTTCCGCCTTTTTTTCTTTTTCTCTCTCATCAATTAAAACAATCTTAAGCCCTTTATTCAAAAAGGCCAATTCTTGAAGCCTGTGTTTTACGGTATCATATGTATAAACGGTTGTTTCGGTAAATATTTCAGGGTCAGCCATAAAAGTAATGATTGTCCCCGTCTCTTTACCTTTATAGCTCTCGGCTTTAGGTTTTGAAGGTTCTCCTCTTTCAAATCTCTGGTTGTAAATTTTCCCGTCTCTTTTTATTTCAACTTCAAGCCATTCTGAAAGGGCGTTGACGCAGGAAACTCCGACACCATGCAAACCGCCGGAGACTTTGTATCCGCCGTCACCAAATTTACCGCCGGCATGCAGAGTTGTAAGCACGACTTCTGCGGCAGGCTTTTTGGCTTCTTTATGCATGTCAATCGGGATGCCTCTTCCATCGTCCTCAACACTGACACTATTATCTTTATGTAGCGTAACTCCTATTATTTTGCAATATCCTGCCAGAGCTTCGTCAACACTGTTATCAACAACTTCGTAAATTAAATGGTGAAGGCCTGTTTTTCCCGTGGAACCGATGTACATCGCTGGGCGTTTGCGGACAGCTTCTATCCCGCCCAGTATTTTGATTTTTGACGCGTCATAAGTATGTCCAGCTTGTTCTTTTTCTGCCATTACTCTAGCCCCCCAACTTTAAATCGTATATCTTTAATTAAAGTCTCTCCTACTTTTGTATTTATTCTATCAATTATCTCTCTTTTTAAAAAATTAAGTTCTTGCGCCCAAACAGAGCTGTCAACATTTACATAAAGAATTTTTTTTACTATTTTAACGGCGTATGTATGCTTGGCTATTTTTTTGTTTACAACTTTTTCCCAAAGCAAAACACCATTTAAGCATTTTAAAAGCTTACTGTCACAAAAAATATTTTTTAAAAGTTCCGCCAAACAAAATTTCTCCTGTTTCTACGCCGAAACTTCCTGCGTCCTGATCGGCATTACTATATAAACAAACGAACTCAATCCTTTTGCCTCAACAGGCTTAATAATTCCAGGACTCATGGACTCACCCAACTCTAATGTTATTTGTTCAGCGTCGATAACCTTCAATGCGTCGGCAACAAGTCTAACATTAAAAGCAACCAAACTTTTTTCTTTCCCTTTTATCTCAACCTCCAACTCCTCATCAACACTTCCGACATCAGGAGCAGAAGCCATTATATGCAGTTGTTTTCCGCGAACCTCTATTTTTACAATGTTTGCGCATTGAGAAGCAATAACTGCCGCACGTTCAACTGCCGCTAAAAACGAGATTAAATCAATATTAACTTTTGTGTCAGAAGATCTGGGAATAACCTGCTTGTAATCAGGGAACTGTCCTTGAATTAAGCGAGATACAATATGCACATTTTCAGATTTAAAAGAGATCTGATCTACGCCTACAACGATTTTAGCAGAAGACTGATCTTGAGAAAACACTTTTAATACCTCAGACATTGCTTTAGATGGGACAACAACAGAAAGAGCGCCTCCCACAGAACTGATCTTGGCTCCAACTTTAGCAAGACGATAACCATCGGTCGCAACCATGCGAAAAGTTGTGTCGTCCGCAGGAGTTTTCCCCGTCTCTAATAAAATTCCGTTGAGAACATGTTTCTCTTCGGTGGTCGAGGCAGCAAAAACAACCTGTTCAAGCATCTCAACAAGAATCTTGGCTTCTACTTCCAAGGATTTGACTTCTTTAACTTTAGAAATTTGAGGGAATTCATCCGGAGGCAAACTATGAATATTAAAATTAGACTTTTTATAACTTATATTAACAATCCCTCTCTCTTTTAAGTTAAAAGAGATCTCCCCTGTCGGCAATTTAGAAACAATGCCCCCCAATGTCTTTGCAGGAATTAACACCGCTCCTTCTTTCGCGATCTTTGCTTTTAACGAAACTTCCATTCCTATTTCCAAATTATTGGCAGAAAGTTTTAACTCTCCCTTTTTAGCGTCAAATAAAATGTTCGCAGTGACAGGCAATGTTGTTCTTGAAGAAATGATTCTTTCTACAAGTCCCACCCCGTAACTTAAATCCTCTTTATTTATGACAAACTCCATATAAAAATCATCTCCTTATGCAAAAAATTACAATAAAACAATTACAGAACATTAGGCCTAATTATATAATATTTTAAATAGTATAGGAAGGAGAAATAATAGTAACTGCAACTAAGAACCCAAATAATTACGATATTTTGTAAGATATGTTAATATATACAAGTATGATACAAGAGTTAAAAAGGACACTGTTGTACGAAGAACATTTAAAGTTGGGAGCAAAGATTGTCCCTTTTGCCGGATGGGAAATGCCTGTCTTTTACAAAGGCATTATCGAAGAGCATTTGGCAGTCCGCAATTCTGCGGGAATTTTTGACATCAGCCACATGGGTGTCATAGATATTTCAGGAAAAGATGCTCTTGATTTTCTTCTTAAGGTTGCAACAAATGACACATCAAAACTACCCCCTTTTAAAAGTCATTATTCTCTTTTGTGTAATGAATCAGGGGGAGTTATAGATGATATCCTTGTTTACAACCTAAAAGATTATTTTAGAATAATAGTCAATGCTTCAAATACAGACAAGGTTATTAATCTTTTTAAATCTCAGCAAGAATTATTTAAAGAAGTTAATATCAAATTAAGAAATGATATCTCTTCAATCTCTCTCCAAGGACCAACAGCAAAATCCTTCGTCAAGGATTTCCCTGCCGAGAAAAATTGCATCGAAGAGTGGAAAGAAATTTTACAATATTATAAATATGAAAAAGAGGGGATACTAATTTCAAGAACCGGTTATACGGGAGAAGATGGATTCGAGTTTTTTATTGAAAACGATCCATACAAAGGACGTCCTGAACAAATATGGGAATATTTTTTAGACCAAGGAATTCGCCCCTGCGGGCTTGGAGCCAGAGACACCCTTCGGCTCGAAGCAGGCCTCCCTCTTTATGGTCATGAATATAATGAAACAATAACTCCATTAGAAGTTGGCTATGGATGGGCGGTAAATTTTGACAACCACAATTTCATAGGCAAAGAAGCTTTATTAAAACAAAAACAGGAAGGGATTAAAAAAAAGCTTGTCGGCTTAAAATTTCATGACAAAGTAATTCCTCGGCAAGGAATTAAAATTTATTCAGGAGACCAAGAGATCGGAAGAGTGACTTCGGGAACCTTTTCTCCATCGTTAGGAATTCCTGTCGCTCTTGGTTTTGTGAAATCAGAGCTTGCAAATATCGGAAATATAGTTGAAGTTGAAATTCGAAATAAAAAAATTCAGGCCGTTGTTTCTTTGAAAAAATTGGTATAAAATTAAAGGGAAAGGGATGATAAATTATGCAAACACCGGAAGATAGGAAGTATTCAAAAGACCATGAATGGGCTAAAATTGAAGGAAAGATCGCAACTGTCGGGATAACTTTTTACGCTCAGCACGAATTGGGAGATATTGTTTTTGTTGAAACTCCGCCACTTGGAGACACCCTGAAACAAGGCCAAGAATTTGGAGTCGCAGAATCTGTAAAAACTGTTTCAAGCCTGTACGCACCTATGTCAGGCAAAGTGATAGAGATTAATAAAGAGCTTGAGGCAACCCCAGCGCTTGTAAACGATGATCCATATGAAAAAGGGTGGATTCTTAAACTGGAAATCAACAATCCTGATGAAGAGAAAAACCTTCTGGTCGCCAAGGATTATGATTCTACTCTTGCAAATTAATGAAAAACTTTTTTAAAGATATACCAGATGTAGCTCTTCTAAAAGATCCGCTTCCTCTCCCAAAACCTTTAAGCGACATGGCTCTTCTTTGCGAACTTGAAGAAATCAGTAAGAAAAATAATCCCGTCTTAAATTTTCTGGGCGGCGGTATCTATCCTCACTTTATCCCATCAGCGGTAAAACAATTAATCAGTCGCGGAGAATTTTATACCGCTTATACTCCCTATCAAGCGGAAGCAAGCCAAGGAACCCTGCAAGCAATTTTTGAATATCAGTCAAAGATATGCTCCCTATATGGAATGGAGGTTGCAAATGCTTCTATGTATGACGGTGCAACAGCAATGACAGAAGGGGCCTTTATGGCTTGCAGAATAACCAAGAGGAGAGAGATTGTCATTTCAAAGGCAGTCAACCCGAGGTATAGAGAAGTTCTAAAGACTTACTCAAGAGGAGCCGATTTGCAGGTTAGAGAGATTGACTTTGATTTAAAAACGGGGCAAGCTATTCCTCCGGGACTAAACGAAAACTCCTCATGTTATATTATTCAACAACCAAACTTTTTCGGATGTATTGAAGAGGTAAAAGATTTGGCCGACAAAATCCATTCAAACGGATCTATCTTCATAACAGTCGCGGATCCGATTTCTCTAGGAATACTAAAAGCCCCAGGCGACTATGGGGCGGATATCGTCGCAGGAGAAGGGCAGTCGCTTGGGCTTCCTCAAAACTTTGGAGGGCCTCTTCTCGGGATACTCGCAACAAAAGAAAAATATTTAAGACAAATCCCCGGTCGCTTGGTCAGTCAAACAGTCGATCTTGAGGGGAAAACAGGCTATATATTAACGCTTCAAGCAAGAGAACAGCATATTAGAAGAGATAAAGCCGCCTCAAACATCTGCAGCAATGAAGCGTTATGCGCCTTAGCCGCATGTATCTATCTCTCGTTGTTGGGAGGAGAAGGAATTAGACAGATTGCCCTGCTCTGTCTGCAAAAAAGCACTTACTTAAAGAAAAAACTAGGGTCTGTTTTTACTGCCCCAACATTCAAAGAATTTGTAGCAGATGTAAAATCTGGCGGAATCGAACTGGGACAATTTTATCCTCAGTTAAAAGGGAAGCGCTTATTGTGTGTAACAGAACTTTACTTTAAAAAACTTTTGGATGAGTTTGCTGCAAAACAATAAAAACAACTTAACCCCGATTATTTTATCGGGATTAAAAAACACAAAATATTTTATAATGTACTATAATATAATAGAATAGAAAGATGAGTAAACAAAAACTAATTTTTATTTTTATAGGAATTTTTGGCGTATTTTTAATCGCTTTTTTAGCAGTAGCTGGCAACAAAATGACCTATCGCGCCACCTTAGGTAATTCTTACAAAAGCCTCACAACAAAAACAAAAAGCACATCTTTCTTGTCTAAACAAGATAAATTTAATTTTTTGGAAAAATATATCAAATTTTTCTCTCCGATAATAGATACAGAATATTACATCGATTATCATGACAACTCCGCAAATGGTATGACCATTCCCGGTCCATCAGATTACGACATGTTCATTGTGTTAAAAGTTGCCCCAAAGGATGTAAATAAATGGCTGGCCGGATTTGAAGAAATTTCATCGGTTCAAATGTGCCAATGGCTAAAAAAATTATTTGACGGAAGGCCTGAATTAAATTCAAACTCGTGGAAAAGGATTTCGCGCCCCTCATTCTTAATGCGAAAAAATGGGTCTGCATACATTATAGCTTTTTTAAATGAGGGGATAATTTTTAAGTACATTACATCAGAGTATTAACCCCGATTATGATAATCGGGATTAATAAAAATAACGCCCTTCAAAAACTTTTTCCGCAGGACCCCGCATTACAATACTTGCGTTATCCTCCGGCCATTCAATATCTAGGTTCCCTCCAGGCAAATGTACAAGGACCCTTCTTTTTGTCTTCCCAGATAAAATAGCCGCAGCAACAGCAGCACATGCGCCAGTGCCACACGCCAAAGTCTCCCCCGCTCCCCGCTCCCACACCTTTATCTCAATTTCTTGATCTCCTAAAACTTTAACAAACTCTACGTTTGTCCTGTAAGGGAAATGAGTATCGTTTTCTATTTTGGGCCCTAACTCTATGATGGAAATTTTGGAAAAATCATCAACAAAAGCTATGGCATGGGGATTCCCCATAGAAATTTCACTAAACCGAATACCATAAAGCTCAATATCTCCTAATATCTTAGGAGCTCCCATATCAACTTCAACAGCAACAACAATTCCATTGTTAATGATTACCGCAGGAACAAGAACTCCGGCTTTTGTTTCAACAGAAAAAATTTCTTTCTTTTCAGAAGATGATTCATAAACATACTTTGCAAAACATCTGATTCCATTCCCGCACATTTCAGGTTCCGACCCGTCAGAATTAAAAATTTGCATCTTAACATCCGCTTTGTCAGAAGGTAAAATAACAAGCAATCCGTCCCCCCCTATTCCAAAATGCCGGTCACAGACATCAACTGCCAGCGTTGAGACATCTATTTCAGAAAGATTCTCCTGTCTGGCGTCGACCAGGATAAAATCATTTCCTAGTCCCTGCATTTTTATAAAATTAATCGTCTGACTCATAATAACTCGCTTTTGTTGTTTGTGATTCCCAAACCGTAACTTTGCTTACAAGCTTTATTTCTAATTTTAGCTTATCAAATATAATCTTTGCAAGGTTTTCGCTGGAAGGATTTTGCTCTTTAAAAATATCAAGATCATTTAAGTTTTTATGGTCAAATTCGTCTATTACCAGCTTTAACTTGGATTTTATCTCTCTAAAATCATAGAGCAATCCTATTTTATCAAGTTCTTCTCCATTTAGAAATACCTGAACGCTCCAGGTGTGTCCATGCAAGTTTTCGCATGATCCTTTATACCCTCGCAGAGCATGCGCTGCATCAAAAGTGTCTTCAGCCATTAATTCATACATATGAATATTATACTAAACCCCGATTATTCATACTAGAAGGAATTTCAAGTCCCGATTATGATAATCGGGATTAATTTCATTACCCCCCGATCCCTTGGATTTTAAGCCAAGAAATTGAGACAAACTACACATCTTAAAGAAAATTTGATAGACTAATAGCCTATGAAAGAAAAATTTTTAAAACTCTCATTTATGGATATAAATGATCCACGAACAGAAAAAGATGTGTCAAACAAAAAGTTTTTTGACTTCCCTATCGAATCAATAATAAATGCTGAAGAAAATTTATATTCCGAACAAAGCAAGTCCGTCGCGTACTTTTCAATGGAGTTCGGTTTATCCCCAAGTTTTTATAATACATTTAAAAGCTTCTCTGCTATAAATGAAATAAATACAATAAAAAGCCATGAGATCTTCTCCAATTTAAAAGATATGGATTATTATCATCGTTTTGAATTTGAAGAACTTTTAGATTTGCCTATATACAGCGGGGGACTGGGAGTTCTTGCTGGAGATACCCTAAAGTCATGTGCAGATTTAAATTTGTCCGTAGCAGGGATTGGAATACTTTGGGGCAAAGGATATTTTAAGCAAAACTTTTGGTTCAAGTATGGACAATTTCCCGAAGAACTAAGATGGGACCCAAAAACATATCCGGGGCTTATCCCTTTAGATAAATATGTTTACATAGAACTTGATAAATTTAAAGTAAAATTAAAATTATGGAAATATTATATATACAGTTTTGACAAAAAACATGTTGTCCCACTCATCTTGATGGATTCCGACATTGAAGAAAACCCTGAAGAGATAAGGAACTTAACTGATCAACTATACAGATCTGACAACCAAAACATAAAAATAGCCCAAAGGACTATTTTGGGAATTGGGGGAGCAAAAGCATTAAACGAACTTGGCTATAAAATAGATACGCACCATTTAAATGAAGGGCATGCCGCATTGGCTTTTGTTGAATTAATCAAAAAATATTCTTCCGCGGAAGAAGCAAAAAACCATCTTGCCTACACATGCCACACCCCAGTGGAAGCAGGACATGATCGCTTTCAACGAGAAAACCTAAAAAAATTTCTGGACAAGGAGTCGTTGCAAATCATAGAAAAAACAAAGGCTGTAGAAAAAGATCTAATCAACCTTACTAAGCTTGCGATGGATACAACCTCGTTTGTAAATGCGGTGGCGCAAAAACACGGAGAGATTACAAGGCTGCAATTTCCAATGTTTAAAGAAAAAATAAAAAGCATAACAAATGGGGTGCATGTTCACACTTGGGTGTCAGAATCAATTGCAAAACTCTTGGATAAATATAGAAAAACCATAGGAGACTGGAGGCAGGAACCCCAAAACTTAAAACATATCTCTTCTTTAGGAGGAAGCCAACATTTTAAATATGACCTTTGGAATGCACATAAAGAAAATAAAAAAAATCTGTGTAAAACATTCAAGCACTGGCTTCTTGAAGAACATATCTTTACCATATGCTGGGCAAGAAGAATTGCTCCTTATAAAAGACCCAGCCTGATACTGCACAACTTAACAAAATTGATAGATATAGCAAAAACAGTAGGCCCTCTTCAAATAATCCTCGCAGGGAAAGCCCATCCTTCAGACAACATGGGCTCTTCGCACATAAAAGAAATAATGGATAAAATCGACCAACTTTCTGCAAATAGAGATGCCATAAAAATAATCTTTCTTGAAAATTATGATACTTATATAGCAAAACTTTTAACTTCTTCCGTTGATCTTTGGCTAAATAATCCCCTCCCCCCATTCGAAGCATCAGGAACCTCAGGAATGAAGGCCATTTTAAACGGAATCCCACAGTTGACTACATTAGACGGGTGGGTTGTTGAGGCAAAAGATTGGGGAATTGGAAGAATTTTTGGATACACGCCCCCACCCGGAACCATAGGAAGTGAACAGGACAAACACTTGGATGATGATTCTGAAGCTTTATATAAAAATCTTGAGGAGTTAATGGCTCTGTATTATCGTACTTTATATGAAAAAGATTTCTTCTACCAATCAGAATGGCTTCAAATGATGATAAACTGCATAGCTGCCGCCGGATATTTTAATACCCAAAGAATGGTCATTGAATATAATCAAAGCGCATGGAAACAACCTCTTGCATCATGAAACAGTTACTTGCTTTACCCCAAAAATAGGTTTGCCAAGCAATCTGCTCCCCAACTCTTCAAAATGAGAGACAGAACCTGTGACAACATAATCTATGTGTCCTTTGTGATTTTTTGGATTGATTAATTTTTTGCTTTCCATAATCTCTCTTACCTCAAGTGCCGCATTTTCTGAGGGATCAACCAAAACAATTTTTTCTCCGGCTATTTCTTGAATAATTTTAGATAAATGGGGAAAATGAGTACATCCTAAGATTATGGTATCAACTCCCGCAGATAACAAAGGAGAGAGATATTCCCTCGCAATTTTTCTGGTCTCTTCTGTATCAAAAAACCCTCCTTCAATTAAAGGGACAAATAAAGGACATCCTTCCGCAAAGGCTTTGGCTTCAAAATTTAGTTCGGAAATCATTTTTTGGTAAGACTGGGAGTTAACTGTTCCAATTGTTGCAATAATGCCTATTTGTAAATTTCTTGTTGCGTTAAGGGCTGCTTTTGCTCCAGGGCGAATTAAAGAGACTATAGGGAAGGTATAATCATCTTTTAACGCAGGATAAGCAATAGAAGAAGAAGTCCCACAGGCCATTACAACCAAATCAATCTTTTTCCCTTCAAAATAATTCAATATTTCCCTGTTAATAGAAATAATTTCTTCTTTTGTCCTTCCGCCATAAGGGACTCTTGCTGTGTCAGCAAGATATAAAATATCTTCTGTTGGCAAAAAAGAAATAATTTTTTTTAAAACTGTCAACCCACCAACACCTGAGTCAAAAACTCCTATTCGAGATTTTTTAATCCCTTTAATAAAAGGGATTTTATGTCCAATCTTAGATATTAAAACTTCATCAATATGTCTTAGGTCTGCGTTCATCTTGAAAAAAAGTCCTTTAGTCCCAAAGCTATGCTTTCGGCAATTTTTTTCTGGAAAGAAGAAGTTTGTACCAACGCAGCCTCTTCTCTGTTTGTCAAAAAAACAGGCTCGACAAGAATTGCAGGCATATTAGTCCTGCTTATAGTATAAAATTTTGTCCTTTTGACGCATCTATCGTCCCTTTTAAGCATCAGCAACATCCTCTTATGAACCAAAGACGCGAGTCTTAAACTTTTGGCCGTATAATAATATGTTTCAGTCCCTGCCTTGGGCTTATCTATATAATTAAAATGGACAGCAACATAAGCATCCGCTCCTATACTATTTGTAAATTGTACTATATCCTGAAGACTTTTTTTAATGTCTGTCTTTCTTGTTAAAAATACTTTAGCCCCGCTTGCTTTTAAATATTCAGCAAGATAAAGCGACGTTTTAAGTGTTAAGTTTTTTTCTACTGTTCCCTCACACCCTATTGCCCCCGGATCTTCTCCCCCATGCCCAGGATCTATAACTATTATTTTCTCTTTCAACTCCTTAGACTTTTTTAAGTTATTATTAAGATTAAGCGGCGCCGCGACATTTACGGCAAACAAGGAATCTCTTTTCATTGAAATATATGGATTACTGACTTTCTCTGTCTCTATAGTATTCCTATTCCCCTCTTTTTTCCCCTCTCCTTTTTGAGCGACCTTTTTGCCATCTTCATATGCCAAAAGAGGAATCTGTTCTTTGCAGTCAGAAATTTCTATAACAGTTTGGTTTTTCCCGTATAGGGAAGCAATTTCAAAGTCAACATTTTTTAAAAGCTCTACAACAACCCTTGATATATCATCCTTATATTGCAAAGACCTGACAGATGCAACGCGAGAAGATTTTTGATTAAAAACTTTAAACCCTTTTGTTTTTGAAGGTTTAAAATCGAGAATTATTTTGTCCCCCTGCTTTTCCACTTTCGGAATAATATAATCGGAAGTTTCTATAAAAATGTTGTCGTGATACTTGTGCCACTCAATCTCTCCCCTTTCTATGTTTACCTCTTGGGCATAAGCAGCCCCAGCCTGCAGAAAAAATAAAAGAAGGATGTGCAATAAAACAACTCTTAATATTGGGTTTTGAATTTTAAGCCTTGAGTTTTTATGATTCATGGGAACATACCATATCTAAAAGTATTTTCTTGTCGTTCAATGAAGGATCTTCTATAACTCTTTCTAATATATCATTTAATACTTTGCCGACGTTAGGCCCGGGCTTTATTTTAAGTTTCCTCATGACATCTTCCCCGTTAATTTTAAGATCCGTAACGTGAAGAGCATTTTCATCTTTAATTATTTTATCTATTCTCTTTTGAAGTTTTTTCAAATATCCGTTGTCGATTTTTCTTCCCATGGCAGAACAATCTGCAAGCCTCAAAACAAAAAGGTCAGGAAGGTTCTCTCTTCCCACACGCCGAATAAAACGCCTCACTGCAGAATCTTTCCATGAACTTTCATAATTAAACATATGGTTTTCGACAAGGTTGGCAACGCTGTCTATTATTTCGTTGCTAAACTTAAGCCTTCGCAAAATGTGAATTGCTACATCACTCCCAACCTGATCATGATTATAAAATTTCTCGCCATCCTTACATTCCGGCTTTGCAATATCATGCAAAAGGGCCGCAAGGCGGACAATTAAATTTTCTTTTGGGACAGCGTCGCAACTATAAAGGGAATGCCAATATACATCGTATTTATGATAAGGTTCCGGTTGTTTAACCCCTACAGATTTTGCAAGCTCAGGAATAAATAATTCCAAAATCCCCGAATTCCGCATATTTTCAATGCCGATGGAAGGTTTTTTTGCCTTTAACAGCTTTTTAATTTCATCGCAAACCCGTTCCGCTGCCACTTTTTTTACAATTTTTAACGTTTTGCTTATCGCCGCAAAAGTTTTATTTTCAATTTTAAAATCAAGACTGGCGGCAAATCTGCATGCGCGTACAGGCCGCAAGCCGTCTTCTGAAAACCTTTCGACAGGATCCCCAACTGCTTTTATAATTTTATGTTTTAGATCTTTTTGTCCACCAAAAATATCCACAAGCTCATTATCAAGGGGATCATAAGCCATTGCGTTTATTGTAAAATCACGGCGGGACAGGTCTTCTTTTAACTCTTGTGTAAATTTAACATTTGAAGGGTGCCGCCCATCCACATATTTTTCATCTTTACGGAAAGTTGTAACCTCAAAAGTTTCTCTTTTTATAATAACAGTAACTGTCCCATATTTAATGCCCGTCGGCACAACTTTATCAAACAACATAGAAACATCTTTAGGCAATGCATCTGTTGTTATATCCCATTCATTCGGCTTATTTTTTAAAAGAAGATCACGTACAGCGCCGCCAACAAGATAAGCTTTATATCCATTGCTTTTAAGGGTTTTTATAATATGCTTCACAGAGCTTGGAATTTTTGACTTTTTAAACATTACGGTAATTTTATCATACCTTGTTATATTTTTACCCCGATTATTCAGGGTAAAATCAGAAACTAGCAAACTGCTTGAAATTCCTTCTAGTATGAATAATCGGGGTTTAATGTTGCGGTTGTGTTAAAAGCGGTTTTAATATACAATATCCGAAATGTTTATAATCAAGCAAGGGGATACAAACGCGACAATAAAACGTTCCCTTTTTGGGAGCAATCTTAGCCTCTCTCTTATTGCAATTGCTCTTTTGGTAACAGCTTTTTTTATGGTCAAAAAAGGGAATTATTTCCCTCCTTTTTTCCTTGTCCCTATTGCTCTTGTTTTGATTTATTCGATTTTTTACAAACGCGAAGAAGCTTCAAGCCTTGAATTTGATTTTTTGGCCAATCAGTTAAACTACCATCCATTTCAAGAAAACAAAATCATTCCAATTCCCCTTAGTGAAGCAGAGTTCCAAACAAAAGAAGAGATTCATACTCATAGAAAAGGGGGGAAATCGTTCTTTATCTCTTTATCTATAAAATACAATGAGAACAGAGAACAAAAAGCTTTGCCGATTATCGATTCCGCCGATTACAATGAGGCAATAATAGTAATAAAATATCTAAACAAACTCCACAAAAACGGGAAAATAAAGCTTGATAAGATCGGACAGTTACTTGCTTCGTACAATATGCCAAAATTTCCTACAAAAGTCGCCACCGTATTACAAGTTTTATGGTTTATAGCTATTTTGTTCATTATTCAGAAGCAACATCTCCCCATGCCTCCTTTTGCAGTAACTATTTTCCTTTTGATAGTATTTCTCATCCCAGCGTTAATTTTGTTTTTTATATACAGTTCAAAAAAAGACAAAGCCCTGCTTGATTTATACAAAAATAAGATTGAGGAAGAAATCTACGACCAAGAAGATTCCGCGGCTAAGGATCAACTGGCGGAAAAATTAATCAAAAAAGTAAAAGAATTTACAGCCGATGAAATGCTTGCGCTGGTTGGATATATGGTCGATCTCCCAAAAAGCCAGCTTGTCTTTAAAAAGGATGAGCTTTCAAAAAAAGAATATCACAACATCGCTACCAAATTGTTTGATGATAATAACGATATAGTCTTAACCGCAGTTCAATTTGGCAAATTGGAAAATTATTTGCAGGAAGAGATGACTTAATCCCCGCTTTAAGGGCTTCAGCTCTTTTTAAGCTTAATAAAAAACAAATGAAAAACAAATTAACAACGTTAATAATAATATTCATCTTTATTTTAACAGCTTTTTTTATGATGGTTTATTTAGGCCGTGTATCCCTTTCGCAAGTAGAAAAGACCTCAAGCCAGCAACAAAAAAGTCTTCCCCCAAACGAAGATATAATAAAAAAGCTTTCCTCCCGAAAGAAAAGGACATCCGATAAAGGACTTTACATTACTTCCTGGTCAGCGCAAAGCAACAAAAAAATGGACTACATAAAACATATCCTTAAAACCAGAAAATTAAATACCATCGTCATCGATGTCAACTATCTTCTTGAAGAGCCTCTGTTAAAGCTTGCAAAAGCAAAAAAATTAAGCAAAGATACAATTGTCACCCCTTCTCCATGGCTTACGAAATTTGTGGAAGGCCTGCACAAAGAGGGAGTTATTGTTTCAGCCCGCATTGTGGCATTTAAAGACGACCACTTGATAATTGCAAGACCTGATTTATCAATAAGACTGCCGGGGGGAGGAGAATATAGGGATAACAAAAATGGGAGATGGGTCGATCCCTATTCTGAGGATGGGCGTCTTTTTAAAGAGCTTTTGGCAGAACGAGCCGCTTTATCAGGTGTAGACGAGATCCAATTTGACTATATAAGATTTCCTGCCGAAGGCGCCGCGGGAAATATTGTTTTGCCGCACAAAAAAATATATTTGCAAAAAGCAGGAACAGCAGAAGTAAGCAGGGTCGATGTTCTCTGCCAGTTTTTAAAAGAAACCAGAGGTAGAGTTGAAAAATACAATGTCTCGATAGCTCTTGATATTTTTGGAATTATCGCTTGGCAGGATAAAAAAGATATAAAGACCCTTGGACAAGATTTAAAAAGAATGTCGGAATTTTTGGATGTCTTATCCCCCATGCTTTATCCATCGCATTTTCACAATGGCTACGATGGTTATGCAAACCCGGGAAGCGAACCATATCACTTTATGTATATGGGGGTTAAAAAATCTCTTGAAATTTTATCCGGAGAGGCGACAGTCATTATCCCTTGGATTCAAGGCTTCAATTTAAAATCTCCAAATTACGGGCCTTCATATATAGACGCGCAAATTAAAGCTTGTAGAGACTTGGGAGTAGAAAAGTATTTAATCTGGAATGCAAGAAATGTTTATGATGCTGTCCCTCATAAACTCGATTAGTTTGCTATCCTTTCTTTTTTAACAAAACCTGATTATAAATATCAATTACCTGATCGCAGATTACACTCCAATCATATTTCTTTTCGACTAACGCTCTTCCCTTTTTTCCCATTTCTATTGCTTTTTTCGGATCCGCAAGAATATCTTTAATTGCTTTAGCCAAAGAAGACGGATCTTGTTTTGGAACAAGGATCCCAGTTTCAAAAGGAGTCATAACAGCATTTGGCCCGGGGATATCCGAAGCTATAACCGCGGTATAATTTGCCATAGCTTCAAGTTGGACTATGCCAAAGGCTTCCAAGCGGTTGATTGAAGGGAAGATATAAGCAATGGAAGTGTAGTAAAGTTCAACGAGCTTTTCAAAAGTAGCTGTCCCCAAAAATTCTATGGAGCTTTCAATCCCGAATTTTTTAATTAGGTCAACAATATGGGGCTTCTCTTCCCCATCACCGCAGATAATAAGCTTTGTATCAGGGAAATCTTTTAAAACATCCGGCATAGCTTTTACCAAGTAGTCACAACCCTTATTGCCGGCAAGTCTGCCTAAAAATAATATTTGCTTAGGGTTCTTTTTGTCGGGAGTAAGATTTATTTTTCTTTGTATTTCATCTATTTTGTCATGAAATATTCCTATAGGAATTACATGATGAGGAATGTTTTTCATTACCGGAGAAGTTGAAGCATATGTTTCAGTTGTGTTTATTATTGCATCAGCCCGGGCAAGAAACCATCTTGCATAAACATTGGAAGCCTCTTCTACAACAGAGACAACAAAAGAGGGAACAGGAATTCCAGCATATTTTTCAGAAACTGTCACATCGCAATGATAGGTTACAACTACGGGCTTTTTTATCTTTCCTGCGACTGAGCGCAAAAAAGAGAAAGCTGGCACATGGACATGCACAACATCATATAAATCAAGCATTTTCAAATCAAATTCAAAACTAACTGGAAGATAAGAAAACAGGTTAAAAGCATTAAGCCTTATCACCCTAAATCCTTCAGGTAAAATTTCCTCTTTGGGCGCATTTTTTGCCTTGGGAAGATTATTTGAAATAACAGTAACTTCATGGCCCTTTAAAACTAGCGCCGTTGAAAGGTCTTTTACATATTTTTCAGTTCCCCCCGTATGAGGATAAAAAAAGGGAGATAACATTACTATCTTCATAAATCTTTCTCCTTTCGATTTTGAAACCATTTAGAATAATAATCAAGCAGCCGATACCTGTCAAAACCTCTGGCAAAAGATGGTAGCATATAGGGCGCGCGTGTGCAACCGGAACAAACAACTTCTCTGCCTTGTCTCCCTTTTCTATTATAAAAACAGGGGGAGGCTTGTTCTCCGTCAGGCAAAAAAGTTATTGTCGCTTCTTTTGCCATACACCTGGGCCAAGAAGGATTGTTACCATGCCTTTTTGAAAATTCAAGCTCTGCTAAATTTACAAAAACATTTGCCTTTTTAAAATAATATTTAACATGCTGATAAGTCTCCTCTTCAAAGCCGATCAACCCTCTATGATCATAAACAGGATGTACATGAAGCCTCACATTTAAAATCTGGGAAAGTTCCCACATCTCGGGAAGAAACCTCACGCTGTCTCTTGTAAAGTTAAAATAAATTGCCGGATTTTCATTTGATTGTAAAGCATATTTTATGCCGTCGATAACTTCATTAAAACACTCAATTCCACGGCTATTATTATGTTCTTCGGGAGTAGGGTAATCAATAAAGAAAAAAAAATTATCCGCCAATCCGCTTGTTTTTTTTGCATTCTCTGCATATAAAATCCCATTCGTATAAAGATTAATCTTAAACCCAAGGGATTTTGCTTTTTTTAAAAATTGAGGGAGCTCTCTATATAAAAAAGGTTCCCCTCCCAAAACTTCAAGAATTTCTCCGCCATTTAACCGCGCAATTTTTAAGTTTTCAAAATGCGTATCAAGAGGCGACTCTTCAATTTTTTGAAGGGCGGCATCCTCCCACAAAGTGGAATACTCACACAGATCATTGGTTTTATAGGTTAGAAAATAAAGGCATGTTTTAGAAAGCATGCTTTATTATACGACTATAATTATCAATCTAAAAGGTTTTCCGTAAGTTTTTCTGAAATTTTTGCCGCTTTTCCCCTGGTCTCTCCCTTACCGCCCGTTATAATTGGGCTAACAAAATCAACAAACTTGGACATTGACAGAGAATCAATGCTTTTAAAGCTATCAATTTTTGCTAAAAAGGCCAATATTTCTTCCTTATTAAATCCTTGACGTTCTACTAAAATGAGATAAAGGGTCTCCCATGCTTCTCTTGGGACTTTTTCTCCTCTTACTATATTAATTGCCTCGATTAAACGTTCAGTTGCAACATATTTATCTATCTCCTCGCCTTTTAGTAGAGCGCAAAGAGCAATCCACGCCACTTGGGGAACTGTTTGACCTGAAAAAGCTTTAATAAGCTCAACAAAAAAGGTTGTTGCCACTTCTTTTTTATCAAGACTTACAAGTGTTTTGCATATACTAATTAAAAAGGCATCGGCAATTTTTTTGTCCGGTACCCCTTGAGTAAATTCAATTATCATTTTTACCGAGTCACCAATAAAAGGTATCCCTTTCTCTCCGATCTTTTCTAAAATTTTATTAGCAAATTTAACCCTTACTTGAGCCTTTGTCTCCTCCAGAACTTCCGCGTTATTTATAAGCTCAATAAGATATAGTTTGGCATTTCCTCGTTGTTCAATGCTAGCATTTTCAACCGCTCCATCTATGAAAAAGTCTACGACATCGTATGACAAAGCACCTCTTGATAGTGGATTTATAAGCAGAGTCAAACACTCTTTGGCATTTTTAACTGCTAATGGCGCTCCTCCCTTAATAATAATCTCCCTTAAATTTTCCACTTCTTTAGAAAGACCTTCTCTCGTAGCAACTGTTACCGTAACTGGCATCCCTTTTGCATTTATTCTTTGTTCGCTAATAAACTCTAAGCCATAAACACCTCTATCTATTGTCGATAATGCATCTGTCACAAAAAGCTTTCTTAGCAAACCTATCCTAGATTCTGCTTCTTGCCTCTCTGTATTAGCAATCTCTGACAAAAGATTTTTTGCCAAATCTATCTTCACTTCTTTTTCAAGCATGGCCAAAGAAATTGCTTGGTCCAAAATACTTTCCGACAAAGCCTTCAATTCTTCGGAGGAATCGTTTGCAAATAAAAGGGAGAGTATCTTTTTAATTAATCCTGCTTTTACCCCTGTAGATATATCTTGACTAAAAACACTTACCAACGCCTGAACAGCTCTCTTTTTTTCTTCCGGACTTCCACTCTTTAACCAATTTATATTTTCTCGTATCTCCTTATTTACCTCTGTTTCTTTTTTAATAGCCTCTTGTTTTTTCACTTGTTCTGCATTTTTCCTTTCCTCAATTTTTTTAGCTAGGCCTTGTGCTTTATAAAGAAGCGGGGAAATATCTTCTCCTCTTAAATTACCAAGTTCATCTTTTATAAAAAGAACCCATGAATTATTTTTCGCCTGGGCTTCATTCAACGCTCTATCTAAAAATTCAATCGCCTCTTTTCGATGTCGTCTACTTCCATCTGTTTGCAAAATGATAAGGGCTTTGTTTATGTTTTCATAAGTTACTTCTTTCTCTTTATTTTTTTTAGCGACTTTAATCTCATTATCAACATTTGTTGCAGAATAACCCTTTTTATCTTTAACTGAAAAAGAAGCTGCTATCTCTGTCCTCATTTTTTTCCCCCTTTATAGGTAATTATCGAACAAAATAATGATAAATTTCGTTTAAAATTTTAATCCAATCAAAGTTATTCATATGATTTTTACCGTTAGAGCATAATAAAATTGAAATTTCTCACAAAACATAAAGATAACCATTTATACAGAAGTAGGAAAGAAATTTTAAAAAGGGTTTCTTTTTTCCTGGCAAGTAAACAAAGTATTAATCATTGGATATTGGGAATTGAAGCATGCTCTACATAAAGACATCTTATACATATAATTATTCTAAAACACCTCAAAGGTTATTGATTGTCTCTTCCAAAGTAGACGAGGAATCATCAGTTTCTTCAAATGGAGCAGAAAAAAACGGTGAGGATGAAATCGGAAGATTATTTGCCAGCATTATTTCAGGAGACTTAGCTGCTGTTTATGTCTATAAGAATAATCTCTCCCCTTTTACAAAAATTACAGGCTCCCCAGAATTAAAGATAAAAGCGGCGTTGATCCTTTTTTTTATATATTCCTATAAGATGGGATTGGCAGGAAACGAGCCAAGAGAACAAAAGGCTCTTCTAAAAAATCTTAAAAAAGACTTAGATAAAATATTTCCGGGGAATGGAAAAGCTTTTTATTCTGGATTAGATAAATTAAGCGGCGACATACTAACGCTTCTTAACCGCGAAAAAACTCTTTTAGACAGACAAAATCTACCAAACCCCAATTTTGCCACGCGATACGAAATAGAAGGGCTAAAAACGGATAAACTTGCTTTATTGAAAGATATAGCAAAACAGTTGGAGGAAATATCAAAAATAGCATCAGGCAAAAAAGGCAATCCAAAAGTCAAGGAAATAGCCCTTAAAGCTATTGCTTTGCGGCAGGCCCAACAAAAACATATGCGATTAAATTTTGAAGAATTAAACGCCCTTGTATCAAATATCAATCCTCGCACTACGGACAGGGATATCCATCATATGTTAAGCCAAACATCTATTTTGAAAGCTCTTTAAGTAGCTAAGCTTGACATAAAGACCAAGATTTTGATAGCATAAATTAATGCTTATGTTGAATAAACCCCTGTTCCTATCGGTTCCAACAATATTATTGTTGTTGCCCTTTGCATTGGTTTTGTTGACTGCTTTTATGTTTAATCCATTTAAAAAATCTCCCGAGTATGAAATCGTGGAGGTTCGTGACTTTTCCTGGCCGAGTTTTACTTTTAAATATCCTGTATTTAAAAAATGGGAAAATATTTCCTTAGACCAAGAAGGTTGCGAATTAATGATAAAAGACAATAAAAATTATACTTTTATAACAATTAGGGTGAGGATAGAAAAGAGTGTTTTGTTTACGCTCTTTTCATCAAAGAAAAACAAACAAGGCATCCCTTATATCCTCGATAGCAAAAATCAAGAGTTACGATTTATGTTGGGCGACAAACCAGGGAGAGGCGAGATAATCATTAAAATTTTCAAGCTCCCAATAAAAAATCAAGATATCCACGGATTTTCCAACGATCAATTTTTCAAAACAATAATTGAAAGTTTCAAACTTGTAAACAATATTCAAGAAGAACTCGCCATCTCGATTGCTCGACAGGACGCCGAGAAGATATATAAGGATTTATCAATATACAATATTGCTACTTCTCTAGAAGCTGATGGTTGGCATGTGGACTACGAACTTAAAAGTTTAGAAATGATAATGATGGGAGGCGGACCACATTATATAATTGATTCCAAAACTGGTAAAATTATATCAAAAAGATACGAGCAATGAACATTGTAAAATTACTAGAAGATATCTGTACGAATTCCAGCAGAGAATTTTTGAAATCCGAAACCCTTCCCGCTTCCGCATGGATCGCAATTTGTCTCCTCCTGCAGATTGTATGCTTCGCTACATTATGAGAAAATAAAACAAGTGTGAGTTTGAGTGTGTGTAGTAATTTGTAATTAGCAATTGTAATTTGTATTTTGTGTTAGAGGCGGGGCAAAGGGGAACAAATTACCAACTACAAACTACCAATTACTAAGCCTGGAGGAGTGGCCGAGTGGTTGAAGGCGGACGCCTCGAAAGCGTCTATACCGGAAACGGTATCAGGGGTTCGAATCCTCTCTCCTCCGCCAATTTTCACTTTTTGTGAAATCGTAAGAAACAGCCTCGGCGCAAAGCGCCTCGGCATGGTATTTTTCCGCAATTTTGAAGGCATTTTTGAAATCGCACGCCAGCGTGCGGTCGGCAATGCGGAAGTTCGAACCAATCTTTTTGAGAAAATCCCGAATCCTTTCGGGATTTTCTTGTTGAGCGTATTTTTCGGCTTGGTTGGCATCTTTTAGAAAGGCAATGGCAAGTTCGAACCGATTATTGCTCTTTCGCCCAAAAGCGGAGATTTTTTCTTCCAAATCTTTTTTAGCGAGAATGAGCTTATGCTTTTTAGCGGTATATTCCGTTTGCGACAAATTGCCGTCCAGTTGCAAATCGAGCAAACGATCAAGTTTTGTTTCTATTTCTACAAGCTCATCTCTCGCTTTTTGGGCGAAAGAGCTTTCCGCTTGGGCAAGTTTCATTTTCTCATTTTCAAAATAATTGATTGAAGCGTTTGCCCAAGCGGAAGACAAAGAAACTTTTTTGATTTCTTCTTTTATTTGAGAAGTGATGGCGTCCTCTCTCGCATATCTTTGCGAACAAGGATTTTTCCGTTTGGTGCATCGTAAATAGTTATGTCCTTTTTGCGTTTCAGTGGTAATGAAACAGCCACATTCTCCGCAACGGAAAAATCCTCTAAAAATGTAAGGTTTTAGTTTTGGCGATTTCGGTTTGCTCTTGTTCGCCATCACTTCTTGGCATAAATCAAAAAGTTTCTTTGTGATAATCGTTTCATGCTTTCCGTCATACAATTCGCCGTTATATTCAATCATGCCGTAATAGATTTTATTTTTGAGCATATACTGATAATTTGAGACGGAAAGCATTTTGCCTTTCTTGCCAACCAAGCCAATGGAATTGATAATCTTTCGGATTTGAGCGAGGGGGTATTCGCCAGTTGCGTACATTTCAAAAGCCCGCTTGATATACTTTGCCTTTTCTTTGTCCACGGCGATACAGCGGGCATTTTTGTCGTTTATATAGCCAAGTGGCGCCCAAGCGGGCCATATTCCATTTCGTAATTTCTGGCGAATACCCCTCTTTATATTTTCCGAAAGATTATCCACATAATATTTTGATTGCCCAAAAGCTATGGACAACATAAATTTTCCCTGCGGTGTCGGATCAAACCAAAAAGTGGGAAATTTTAGCGCGGTTATTTTTCCAGTATCTACGAGATATATAATTCGTCCGCCGTCTATGGAATTGCGAGCCAATCTATCGGGGTGCCACGCTAAAATTCCCTCGGCTTCATTTTTCTCTATGCTTGCTATCATATCGTTAAAAATTTCTCGCCCCGGTTCTTTGGCGGTTTTGCTTTCCACGAATTCACGGACGATATTTAGATTTTCTTTTTTAGCATATTCTCGCAACTCAAACATTTGCGCCTCAATACTCAAAACCTGCCTTTCGGGTTCGTCCGTGGATTTACGGGCATAGAGAAAAATCTTTTTGGTTTGTAAATTTATGTTGTCCATATTGTTTTGAAATTAGTTTTTGGGCAATCAAGAAAAAATACGCTCAACCTTTCGCTGAAAGCGAAAGAAAAAAGATTGGTTTGCAAAATTTCATTTTGCCAGAGCTTCGCTCTGCGAACTTCCGCATTGCCGACCGCACGCTGGCGTGCGATTTCAAAAATGCCTTCAAAATTGCGGAAAAATACCATGCCGAGGCGCTTTGCGCCGAGGCTGTTTCTTACGATTTCACAAAAAGTGAAAATTGGCGGTGTTTTTTGATTGATGTTCGAACTTTTT
>Ga0208373_1000112_pt1 | contig 145517 bp, 134 predicted proteins | sample RifOxyC2_FD_184036 | JGI IMG/M metagenome (GOLD analysis project Ga0208373, IMG submission 184036) | Soil microbial communities from Rifle, Colorado - Rifle Oxygen_injection C2 (SPAdes) | ecosystem: Environmental > Terrestrial > Deep subsurface > Rock core/Sediment | place: Rifle, Colorado...
TTCCTCCTTTGGCGCATAACTTTGCCTGCCTGCCGGTAGGCAGGTCGAAATCTCCGTTTTTTGATTCGCTGTACCAACAAGTACAGCTCACAAAAAGCCTCGATTTCTCCTCGTTCTGCATCCAAAAGAGAAAGTCCTAAAGGTAAGATTTTTCAGCTGGCCGCTGGACGAACAGGCGATCGCATCGCCTGTGGCCCGGTGGAGAGCAGAAAACGAGGATAAAATTTCCCTTTATGTCCGTGGAAGCAGCCATGATTCAAGAAGGCGCCCAGGCCGCTGAATCCGTTGGAGGAATTGCCGCGCTTGGGATCAACGGGAAACTTTTTTTCGCTCAGGCGATCAATTTTATTGTCGTGCTTTTCGTTTTTTGGAAGTGGATTTACAAGCCCATTGTTGTCATGTTGGACCGCCGATCCGCAGCTGTTGAAAAACAGCTGCAACAGGGAAAAGAGGTGGAAGAAAGGCTTTTCCATCTGGAAAAGGAACGCGTCGATGTTCTGGATACGGCGCGCGTCGAAGCGCATCGCTTGCTAGAGGAAATGAAAACCGTTTCTGCAGTTCGGAGTCAGGAGATGATCGAAAAAGCCAAACAGGAAGTAGCCGTTCTTGTCCAAGAAGGAAGGGTAAGTCTTGCCAGGGAAAAGCGGGCGATGGTTGAAGAAGCAAGGAAGGAAGTGGCAGATCTTGCTGTGGAGATTGCTGCCAAGGTCCTCGGATCTTCCGTGGACCGTCCTCGTTCCCAGACGTTGGCCGAGACTTTTTTGGCGGATGCCTTGGTTGCTGCTGTCCCGGTGTCTTCGGGAGCAAAAGGCAACCGTGTCCGCAGCAAAAAGGCCCTATGAGGCGAACCCCTAGACAATGGGCGCGGGCTTACATCCAGGCAGCAGAAGGAATTCCTCCTTCGGATCTTCCAACCCTTGCGTTGGCCTTGGCACAACTTTTGAAAGAACGCGGGGATCTTTCCCGAACTTCGGAAATCGTGCGCGCTCTAAGCGGTGTCTGGAAGGAACAGTACGGAGCCGCGGATGTTGACATCATCTCTGCCCATCCGCTCTCGGAAAAGGCGCGTGAAGCCATCGCCAGCGCCATCCCCACGGCCTCCTTGCACGAGACCGTGGATCCGGCACTGATCGGCGGCGCTGTCGTCCGGGTGGATGACCGACGGATGGATGGATCCGTTTCCGGAGCGCTTCGAAGCGTGAGAGACTCTTTGGTCAGTGATTCATAATACGTATGGCACATAAACAGGATCTCGTAAGCGCCTTGCGCGCCCAGCTGGAGGCGTTTCGTCTCGAACCAGCCGAAGAGCAGGTCGGGACGGTTTTATCCGTCGGCGACGGCGTGGCGCGTCTTTCTGGCCTTTCAAAAGGGAAGGCCTCCGAAATGTTGGAATTTTCAGACGGCATTTTCGGCGTTGTTTTAAACCTTGAGGAAGACACGGTCGGAGCTATCATTCTTGGAGATTCTTCAAAAATCAAAGAAGGCGACACGGTCAAGGCAACCGGCCGCATTCTTTCCATTCCCGTTTCCGATGCCGTCATTGGTCGGGTCGTCGATCCACTTGGCCGTCCGTTAGATGGGGGGGCAGCGATCCGTCCGGACCGATTTGAACCTATTGAGAAGATTGCGCCTGGCGTCATGGCTCGCAAATCTGTCAGTGTGCCGCTGCACACGGGTATCAAAGCCATTGATGCCATTATTCCGATCGGCCGCGGTCAGCGGGAACTGATTATCGGCGACCGTCAGGTTGGAAAAACCGCGTTGGCTATTGATGCCATCCTCCATCAGAAAGAGGAAAACGTAAAATGTATCTACGTTGCCATTGGACAGAAAGAATCCAAGGTTGCCAAGATCGTGGCGCGTCTGCAGGAAGCTGGTGCAATGAAATATACAACGGTGGTAGTGGCCGGTGCCTCGGATCCTGCTTCACTTTCGTTCATCGCCCCATACGCCGGCTGTGCCATCGGAGAATACTTCCTCTCCAAAGGAGAAGACGTTTTGGTTATCTATGATGACCTTTCCAAGCATGCCTGGGCCTATCGTGAGATTTCGCTTTTGCTTCGACGTCCTCCGGGGCGCGAAGCCTATCCGGGTGATGTTTTTTATCTGCATTCCCGGCTGCTCGAGCGCGCCTGCCGGCTCAACGAGGCCAACGGGGGTGGTTCGTTGACCGCCCTTCCGATCATTGAGACGCAGGCTGGTGATGTTTCTGCCTACATTCCAACCAATGTGATTTCCATTACGGATGGCCAGATTTATCTAGAAACGGATCTCTTTTACCGCGGCATTCGTCCCGCCTTGAACGTTGGCCTTTCGGTGTCGCGCGTTGGTTCCGCCGCCCAGACAAAAGCCATGAAAAAGGTGGCTTCTAAGCTACGACTTGATCTTGCCCAATTCCGCGAACTTGAGGCGTTTGCCCAATTCGCTACAGACCTGGATGAGGGGACGCGTCGCCAAATTGAGCGTGGGCGGAGGGCTATCGAAGTGACGAAACAGCCCCAGTATCGCCCCATGCCGTTTGAAAAACAGACAGCGATTCTCTTTGCCGCGATCCATGGGTATCTCGATGGGATTCCGGTTGAGGAGGTTCAGGTGTGGGAAGAGGGGTTTCAAACCTTTCTCGAGGATGAGGCACCGAAGGTTTTGGAAGTGATCCGGACCACACGTGATCTTTCAGATGAGGTTATTTCTGATCTTCGTCAAGCCATCGAAACGTACGCGGCCCGTCGAACGTCTTCCATGGCCACTTCTTCCTCAAACATTTGAACCGTATGGCAGTGAGTGCGCGGCTGATCCGCCGAAGGATTAAATCCGTTCGGAACACCCGCAAAATAACAAAGGCTATGGAACTGGTCGCAGCCAGTAAGATGCGGCGCTCGGTTCAGGCCGTCCTTTCCTCCCGGCCTTACGCGGCTCTGGCCTGGGAAACGGTTCGTTCTGTTAGCCGCGAGGTAGATCCTTCGCTGCATCCGCTTTTGCGACGTGGAGGGGAAAAAACAGGAAAGATTCTCGTTGTCCTTTTGACATCGGATCGCGGCCTGGCTGGCGGATTTAATACAAACGTGGTGAGAAAAGCCTTAGGTGAAATGCGCAGAGCGTTTCCTGAACGGGAAATCGATGTTGTGGCCGTTGGAAAACGGGGGGCCGAAGCCGTACGGCGTGCCGGAAAAACGGTAATTGCCAGTTTCACAGGGATGACGAACCACCCGCGTTTCGAAGACATTTTGCCACTTTCGCGATTTTTGGCAGAGGAGTTTACGAAGGGAACGTACGGGTCCGTCCTTCTGGCTTACACAGACTTTTTTTCTGCCCTTTCGCAAAAGCCGACCGTCGTCAAGCTGCTGCCTGTCGCGGGGTCCGGGATCGGCGGATTGGGCGAGGTTGGAAAAAAGGAAGAAGAAAGGCCGTCCGAAAGGAGAACGGAATATTGTTTTGAACCATCCCCGCGGGAAGTTCTTGAACGGATGCTCCCACGGCTGGTTTCGCTCCTGACCTACCAGGCCGTGCTCGAATCAGCCGCCTCGGAACACGCGGCGCGTATGATGGCTATGCGCAGCGCCTCGGACGCGGCCGCAGAGATGATCGAAAATCTTTCGTTTGCTTATAATCAAATGCGCCAGGCCGGTATTACCCGCGAAATTGCCGAAATCAGCGGAGGCAAGGCCGCATTAGAAACGTGAAATTAAAAGGGAGAACTATGAAAGGAATTATCTCTCAGATCATCGGTCCCGTTGTTGATGTCCGATTTAAAGAAGGGCCCCTTCCTTCTATTCTTGAAGCTTTGACAATCAAGCGCGAGGGGAAGTCTGATCTTGTTCTTGAAGTGGCCCAGCATGTGGGCAACGGCGTTGTTCGCACCATTGCCATGACGTCCACGGACGGTTTAGCTCGGGGACAGGAGGTGACAGCAACGGGCGCACCTATTTCTGTTCCGGTCGGTCCCGAAACGCTCGGTCGAATGATGGACGTGGTCGGGGAGCCGATTGACGGCCTGGCGGCTTTTTCCGACTCGCGACGCGATCCTATTCATCGACCCGCTCCGGAATTCATCCAACAATCGACGGTTTCTGAAATTTTTGAGACAGGCATCAAAGTTATTGACCTTATTTGTCCCTTTCTCAAAGGAGGGAAGACGGGTCTCTTTGGTGGTGCGGGTGTGGGGAAGACGGTCCTTATTCAGGAACTCATCCACAATATTGCAACTGAGCACGGCGGCTATTCTGTGTTCGCGGGCGTGGGAGAGCGTACACGCGAGGGCAATGATCTCTACATGGAAATGAAGGAGTCCGGCGTTTTGTCCAAGACAGCCCTGGTGTTTGGTCAAATGAATGAACCTCCGGGTGCGCGGGCGCGTGTTGCGTTGACAGGTCTTGCTCTTGCGGAATATTTCCGCGACGACGAGGAGCGCGACGTTTTGCTTTTTATCGATAATATTTTTCGTTTTACCCAAGCCGGCTCCGAGGTTTCCTCCCTTTTAGGACGTATTCCATCGGCAGTGGGTTATCAGCCGAACCTTGCAACGGAAATGGGCGCGCTTCAAGAGCGGATTACCTCGACAAAAAAAGGATCTATCACGTCCATCCAGGCTGTCTACGTTCCGGCAGACGACCTGACGGATCCGGCTCCGGCAACCACGTTCGGTCACCTTGATTCCACGGTGGTGCTCGCACGGTCGCTTTCCGAACTCGGAATCTATCCGGCGGTTGACCCGCTTGATTCCTCTTCGACCGTTCTTGATCCGCAGATCGTGGGCGATGAACACTATCAGGTCGCACGTGGTGTTCAGAAAGTTCTCCAGCGTTATAAGGATCTGCAGGATATCATCGCGATTCTCGGCATGGACGAACTTTCCGAAGAGGACAAGCTTACCGTGGCCCGCGCGCGCCGCATCCAAAAATTTCTCTCCCAGCCATGCTCGGTTGCGGAGACGTTCACCGGTCGGCCGGGGAAGTTCGTACGTCTTGCGGACACAGTGCGCGGCTTCAAGGAAATTTTGGAAGGGAAGCATGACCAGGTTTCGGAGCAGGCCTTCTATATGAAGGGGGGTATTGAGGAAATTATTGAAACAACCTAGGGAAGAGAGAAAAATCTGTCATTGCGAGGAGTTTATTTCTTTGCAGTGACGAAGCAATCTCACGAGTATGAAACTTTCATTACGGATCGTCACCCCCGAACGTGTTGTTTATGAAGACGAGGTGGATTCGGTTTCAGTAATGACGGAAACCGGGGAGGTGACAATTCTTCCGCATCATATTCCTTTGGTTTCTGCTTTACGGGCCGGGGAATTGAGGTTGAAGAAAGACGGGGAAGAACACTTCCTTGCTGTTTCGACCGGTTTTCTCGAAGTGCGGCCGGAAAATCAGGTCGTGATTCTTGCGGATACGGCTGAGCGTGTCGAAGAGCTCGAACTCGAAAAGATTGAGGAAGCCAAGGAACGCGCCCGCAGACTTTTGGAGGAAAAACGCCATGTGGATGATGATGCATTTGCCGCTGCAGCCGCGGGTTTGGAACGTGAGTTGGCGCGGTATAAGGTGGTGCTCAAAAGGAAGTCTCGCGGGAGTCGTCAGACGCCAAGTGTGGAATAAAAAAGGGGAGGAATAGACGAATGAAAAAAGGCGGAGCATGAAAGCCCGCCTTTGAGAAACCGGCCAGAAGGGTCGGTTTTGTTTTACTCGTCAATCTTTCCATCGCAGTCGTCGTCCACGCCATTTTTGACCTCCGTGGCGTAGGGATGGACGGCCGCGTTGGCATCGTCGCAGTCGGTGTAGTTCGTGACGTAGCCAGCCGGTTGCAAACAGGTTGCTGCCGATGGTTTCGTCGGGTCTCCGTACCCGTCTCCGTCCGCGTCGCGGTAGTAGGCACGGAAGGTCATTCCCTCGTCGACCTGCCCATCGCAATCCTCGTCCACTCCGTCACAGGTCTCAGAAACACCAGGATGGATGGACGCATCTTTGTCGTTGCAATCGGTGCTGCTGGTGACGTAGCCAGCCGGTTTGTTGCAAGTCAAACCGGTGGTGACCGTTGAGTTTCCATAGTTGTCACTGTCAGCATCCTGGTAGTAGGTCCCGAACGTCAACGTTTCGTCCACCACGCCGTCGCAGTCATCATCCTTGCCATTGCAGGTTTCGTAAACGCCGGGATGGATCGCGGCGTCGGTATCGTCGCAGTCCGTATTGTTTGTAACGTATCCGGCTGGTTGACCGGAACAGACTGAACCGGTGGTCGTTTTGGGATTTCCGTAGCCGTCGTTATCCGCATCTCGATAATAGGAACGGAACGTTAATCCCTCATCCACCGACCCGTCACAATCGTCATCTGTCTCGTTGCAGGTTTCGTAAACGCCGGGATGGACAGCGGCGTTGGTATCATTGCAGTCAGTGTAGTTCGTGACGTATCCGGCTGGTTGACCGGAACACGTGGACCCCGTTGTGACGTTGGGGTTCCCATACCCGTCGCCATCCGCGTCGCGGTAGTAGGCACGGAAGGTCATTCCCTCGTCAACCTGCCCGTCGCAGTCGTCGTCCTTGCCATTGCAGGTTTCGATGGCGTTTGGGTGGATCGCTGCATTGTTGTCGTTGCAGTCAGTGTAGTTCGTGACGTAGCCGGTCGGGGCCGAACAGGCCGTGGTGGCGCTTGTCGGATCCCCGTATCCGTCCCCGTCTACGTCTTTGTAGTAGGTTCTCGAACTTCCGGTCGAGTCTCCACCGGAACAGTCATTATCAATACCATCGCCACAGACTTCCGTGGCTCCGGGATGAACTGCGGGATTGGTGTCGTCACAGTCTCCGTTGTAGAACGTGTAGCCCGCCGGCGGCGAGCACGCTTGTGTCGTGGAGGTGCTTGTGCCCCACTCGTCCCCGTCCGTATCCAGGTAGTAGGTGGTGAAGAGGAACTCGTCCACCACGCCATCGCAATCATCGTCCAGACCGTTGCAGGTTTCGTAGACGCCCGGATGGATCGCGGCATTGTTGTCGTCACAGTCCGTATTGTTCGTGACATAGCCGTCCGGGGCCACGCAGGCCTGAGTCGTTTTGCTGGAGTCGCCATACCCATCCTCGTCCGCGTCGCGGTAGTAGGTTTGGGTGTCATCCGCTGCCTCCCCGTTGCAGTCGTCATCGACCTCATTTCCGCAGATTTCTGCAACGCTTGGGTTGACGGTGGCGTCGGTGTCGTTGCAGTCTCCTCCATTGGCCACATATCCGTCCGGCGCGGTACAGGAGATAGTAGACTCCTCCGGATTTCCGTATCCGTCGCTGTCCGCATCTTCGTAGGAGGTCTTCAAGGCTCCCTCGTCGACCTGATTGTCGCAGTCGTCATCCGTGCCGTTACAGACCTCGCCAGCACCAGGACGGACCGCTTCATTCTCATCGTCGCAGTCCCCGCCAGCGGCAACATAGCCGTCGGTGGGGCGACAGACGGTTTCGGCTTCTGAGTCTCCGTACCCGTCCTCATCAACGTCGAGGTAGTAGAGGGTACCGTCGATCTGTCCGTCGCAGTCATTATCAACCCCATCGCAGAGCTCGGTCGCGCCCGGATGGATCGCCGCGTCATCGTCGTTGCAGTCTCCGCTGTTGCTGGTATAACCGTCAGTTGGGGCGCAATTTTGGACCGGTGTTCCTGTCCCGTACCCGTCCCCGTCCGCATCTACGTACCAGAACAGTTCGACCACGTCCTCGTCCACTTGTCCGTCGCAGTCATTGTCTACTTCGTCGCAAAATTCAGGGGCGGTCGGATGGATGTTATCATTAGTGTCGTCACAATCGGTATTGTCTGCGGCATATCCTTGCGGGGCCGTGCAGGCGTAGGTGGTTTTTTCCGGACTCCCATATCCGTCTCCATCAGAATCTTCGAAGAAAACCCTCAAAGAGAGATTTTCATCGATCGTCCCGTTGCAGTCGTTGTCCATTCCGTCGCAGACTTCTTTCGCGCCGGGGTAGGAAGAAGCGATGGTGTCATCGCAATCGGTGCTGTCGGAGACATATCCGTCCGGTTGTGCGCAGGCTTGGATGGCAGAATCCGGATCCCCATATCCATCCCCGTCCGTATCAGCATACGAGGCTGCGGTTGCGGCATCTTCATCTACTTTCCCGTCGCAATCATTGTCCGCTTGGTCGCAGATCTCGTCCGCACCTGGATAGATTCCGGGGTGCTCGTCATCGCAGTCGTCAGCCGCCTCCGCGTACCCAGAGGGCATACTGCAGGCGGAGATGGCTGCGTCCGATCTGCCGTGATCATCGCCATCCCCGTCCAGGAAAAAGATGGAGTAGTCGAGGTCTTCGTCGATCAGTCCATCGCAGTCGTTGTCCGTTTGGTCGCAGATTTCGTCCGCGTTGGGATGGGTGTTCGAGTCGGTGTCGTTGCAGTCCCCCTCCACCACCGTGCTTCCATCTTGATCGCAATCTACGACACAAGGGGTGGAAGTTGGCAGCGGCTGGATTTCATCATCAGGGTTGCAACCGCTGATGATCCCCACAAGAATCAGTGTCACCGCGACCATAAGGCCGCGAACCCTCTTTTGCATCATTCCTCCTCCTCCGCATGTGAAAACCAATGTCGCGGACCCCACGCCCGCAATTGCTCCTGAACAAGGTCGTTTTGTGCAAATTGTAAAAGGCCTTTTGCACGACCCTGGGCTGTTGGGACAATAATAATCCAAACGGCTCAGAGACGTGCAGGCGGGAAATTTAGCAGAGAATTCGTTTTGTGTCAATTGTTTCTAACACAGATGTTTTTACAAAAAAATCTTTGACAGACAAAGGCCACGGATTGACAAGTTTTCAATTTTGGCAAATAAATAGGATTGGTTTTTTGTCCTTTTTACTTTTTGGGAGGTTGTCGTGACGATTCCAAAAACAAGATCGTTAGGGTTGCCGGAAGAAGCACTCCCCTTGTCCACGGGGGAAAGTCGATTTGAGGAATGGGCTAAAGGAGCCAAACTGCGGGAGACGCTATTTTCGGTTGTCCCGTTGACCGAAGAAAATCTGGGATCATCTTCGTTGACTGCAGAGGAGCTGAAGAATCTTCGGAAACATTCAGGCTCAAAAAGTTCCTGGAAGGATTATGTCGAACAACGGTGGGCGTTGTTGGCAGGTTTTCTGATGGGGGATGATGCGTATGCACAATTGCATATTGGAGGAGTGTTCCTTGATGAGGACGAGAGTCTTGTGACACCCTGGCGTAATAGTGTGGGACCCCATCTCTTCATTCCGGTATCATGGATTGAGCTGGATCACCACCCAGACCGTCAATTCGAAGTCCTGCAGCTCATCTGCGGAAGACAACTGGTGAGGCGTTGGACCAGAACAGGTGTTCGTTTTGAACAGATCGGGCTGTCTCAGGTCGGGAATTTTCCAAAATTGTGGAAGAAACCATTTGAACAACTGGCGCCCTGGGCGGATCGAGCGGCGGATGCTCTGGGATACTTTCTGGCCTTGTACTTGGTGCCGGCACGTGTCGAGAATCAAAAGGTGCTGATTCCCGATTCGATGGATTGGATCGAGGTCCGCCTTGGACTGGTCGAAAAAATCGTTCGGATATTTGCTCAGGACGGCCAGACATTTGACGCGCCTGCCTATGCTTGGGAGGCTCATCGGCTGGTGACACTTTGGGATGATTTTCCGAAGGTTGGGGGGAAGGAGGAAGGTGAAGATCTAACCAGAGTGTTCCCTCTGAAGATCATTCAACGATGGGAACGGAGCAACAATGGACGACCGGGCGATTCCTTGGTAGGTGTTCTGTCGTTAGTGGAATCGGTTGTCTATGGACAGCCGACCGCGCGCCGTTGGACAACAAAATTCGGTCTTGAGTTGACTGATGAAGAGTGGCAGCTTCTTCAGGGCCTTCCGACGCCGTGGAACGCAATGCAACTTTTGGGAGCGGTGTCCATCTGGCGGCGGATTAGAGAAAGAAACGAAACTCTCGAGGGCATTTTCAGGGATGCCTTTTCGTGGGTGTTTCGATTGTTGGATACCGTTCCTTGGCAGGAACCGTTGAAGACAACAGAGGTTGGTTCTTTTTTGCGATGGGAGCCTCCAAAAATTCAACAGATGTTGGGTCTTGGGGAGCCGGTCATCAGGTTGATGGCTGGCGAGCTTTCCGTCGCTGACTGACGGAAACCGCTGAGTCCCGAGCCGCGATCCTTGCGGTATTGGGACTTTCAGCGGTTTTTTTCTTGAAATTTTTTCCCTTTCCGTTTTTCCTTTCATGGGTTAGAATTGGTCGAGTCATGTCAAATAATTCGTATCCTTTTTTCTCATCTTATGTCCCATACTTGTTCTTCCGCTTTTGTTCGCTGTATGGATTTTCGCCTGACGCCGGCCGTTGAGGAATATTTTCGTGTGAACGGCCTTTCAGGAAACGCGGATATGATTTCGGTGGCGGGAGCCGCTAAAGGCATGGCGGATCAGGAGAACAGTTTTTTGGAGAGTCAGATTGATCTTTCAAAGAGGCTGCATGGAATTCAGACGGTGATCCTCATGAATCATACGGATTGCGGAGCCTATGGCGGACGAAGCGGCTTTTCATCCTCTGAAGCCGAGCGGGAGCGGCATCTGGACGATCTACGAACTGCAAAAGAACGTATTCAGCACAAGGACGCCGACCTAGAAGTCCGTCTGATTTTTGGGACGATTGGTGAAGACGGGAAAGTAGTTGTTGAGGAAATTGCATCCTAGAAAAGACCGTGAAAAGAAGGAAAACTTATGGAAGAGAAGATATCTACTTCCCATCTTCTCGGTGCACTTAACAGAGAACAGGTCTGTGCCGTCACCCATGGTGAGGGGCCTCTTTTGATTGTGGCCGGAGCCGGAACGGGGAAGACGACTGTCCTCACGCGTCGTATCGCCTGGCTCATTGAACAAGGATTAGCTAGGCCGGAACAGATTCTCGCATTGACGTTTACGGAAAAAGCTGCGGCAGAGATGGAGGAACGGGTAGATCTTCTCCTTCCGTACGGGTACGTCGATCTTCAGATTTCAACCTTCCACTCTTTTTGCGAGCGCATCCTGCGGGAGTACGGAGCAGAAATTGGCCTCTCTCAATCCTTTCTGCTTGCCGATGAGTTGGATGCCTGGCTCTTGGCTCGACAGAATTTTGACCGATTTGAGCTGGACCATTACCGACCCATGGGGAATCCAACCAAGTATTTGCGTGCTCTCCTTTGGCATTTCTCACGGGCTAAAGACGAGCTGATAACACCTGAAGCGTATTTGGCACACGCAGAACAGTTCCGGTCTGATACAGACACGGCTCAAGCGGGAGAAGAGGCAGGCATGGAGGCGAAACGGATTCAAGAATTGGCACGCGCTTATCACACGTATCAGCAAATTCTTCGAGAGCACGATGCCTTGGATTTTGGGGATTTGGTCATGGAGGCGGTTCACCTTGTTGAACGGCGACCTCGCGTCCTTTCCGCTTTGCGTGAGCGTTACCGATTCCTGCTTGTGGATGAGTTTCAAGATACGAATTGGGCTCAGTATGAACTGATAAAGCGTATCGCAGCCCCCCAGAATAATCTTACCGTGGTAGGGGATGACGATCAGGCAATTTATAAATTTCGTGGGGCTTCCCTTTCCAATATTTTGCAGTTTGAAGAGGATTATCCGAAGAGTGCCCGTGTTGTTCTCGTGCAGAATTATCGTTCCGGACAAGAAATTTTGGACGTGGCCCATCGGTTTATCCAACACAACAATCCGAACCGACTGGAAGGGCGCCCACGGCCGGACGGAACTACTTTGGATAAAAAGTTGCGTTCCGGGAAGGAAGATCCCGGACAGGTGGAGCTTCTTCACTATTCGACGGTGGAAGATGAAGCTCAAGGAGTCGTCACAAAAATTCGGGAACTGCGGGGAAGATATCCAGAGGTTTCCTGGAATGATTTCGGTATTCTCGTTCGCGCCAACGGATCGGCTGATCCGTTCGTGGAGGCGTTGGAGGTCGCAGAAATTCCTTATCAGTTTTTGGCTTTACGCGGCCTCTACTCCAAGCCCGTTGTTCTTGATATTTTGGCTTGTTTGCGTGCCGTAGAAAATCCGTATCACAGTCAGAGTCTCTATCGTCTTTTTTCTCACCCACGGCAGAGTATGTCTGCGCACGACGTCGCCACGCTTGCACATGAAGCGCATCGTCGTGGAAAAAATTTGTATGATCTTTGCCGCGAAGTTGGCGGGGCGCTCATCCGTCCGTCCGAAAGTCCTCCTGTTTCCGAAGCGGCCGCAGGGATCATCCGAGAAATTTTTTCCGTTCTCCAAGAGCTTGGGGAGGAATCCAAACGCAAAGGGGCCGCAGAAATGGTTCTGCACGCAGCCGAACGATTCGGTATCCTCGCCTATGTGAACACCCTTTCCGAGGGGAAGAAGCGGGAGGATTTTACTTTTTTACGCCAGCTCTATGAGCGCGTAAAACGGTTTGAGGAAAGGCAGCGTCGCGCAGGAAAAGATACACACTTGCGGGCCTTTCTGGACGAATTCGAACAAGAACGCGAGGCTGGAGAGGAAGGATCCCTCTGTGCCGATCCTGAAGCCGGGCCAGAATTCGTCCGGATCATGACCGTTCATGGAGCTAAGGGTTTGGAGTTTCGGTTCGTCTTCGTCGTCAATATGGTAGACAAGCGTTTTCCCACGATTGAACGTCGCGATCCTATCGAACTTCCATCGACGCTGGTCAAAGAACACCTTTCTGGAGGCGATCCACACCTGGAAGAAGAACGCCGTCTTTTTTATGTGGCTGTGACACGAGCCAAAGACAGGCTCTTTCTGACCTCGGCCGAAGACTATGGCGGCGCACGGAAGAAAAAACCCTCGCGCTTCCTTTTGGAGGCCGGTTTTGGTCCCTTGTTTTCTTCTCCTTCCGCAGAAAAGGCCGATCCTTTAGGGTCTCTCCTTGTCGCAAGAAACGGTTCGGGTTTCAAAAGCGAAACGGAGACGCCGATTTTTCTCTTGCCAAAACAAATGAGTTTCACACAGCTCCGCGCCTTCGAGACCTGTCCGCTCCAATACAAATTTGCCCACCTCCTACGCATCCCGATTTTCGGTTCCAAAACGAAATCCTATGGCAGCTCCATTCACCGGGCGCTTGAAGTATGGTTCAAACAATGGATCGAGCGGACAGGAAAACACCAGGGAGCACTTTTTTATGACGCAGAATCGTCGGTAGAAACGGAAAAAGAAACCTGCCCGGTTTCCTTAGATGAACTTTTGGTCGCTTTTGAGGCACAATGGATCGATGAATGGTACGCGGATGATAGAGAACGTGAATCCTATCATAAAAAAGGAAGGGCGGCTCTGAGGGATTATGGAGCGTTCCTTTTATCCAACCCAATCAAACCTTTGGCTGTTGAACAGGAATTCACGATTCGGATCGGAGAAATAGTTTTAAAGGGACGTATGGATCGCGTGGACGAGGCGGAAGACGGTGGCGTAGAGATTATTGATTATAAAACGACGGAGCACCCCAAAGAAACCTTGGGTTCGGACGACAAGGAACAGCTTCTCTTGTATCAGTTGGCTGCGGAAGAGATTTTACGTCGTCCGGTTCGGCGTTTAACCTATTATTATCTTGAAAATCAGACAGCCGCCCATTTTCTCGGAACACCGGATGATCTCGCGATTTTTAAAGAACGCCTTAAGGAAACAGTTTCTGTTCTGCGAACCAGCACCTTTCTTCCAACCCCGGGACGCGCGTGCCGATTTTGCGATTTTAGGGATATTTGTGAATACCGTTCTTTGGATTAAGATAGGCCTTTTGGTATGATGCTACCCTTGCGTGATCTTCTGTCAGGAGCTTTGAACCGCGCCCGCGCCGGACGATCCTTGTTGGCCGTCCGTATTGTTGAGGCCTGTCAGGAAGCCTTGCAGAAGTTTTTTCCTTTCGGGGGGGAAAAAGATTTCCGCGTTCTTTCTTTTCGCGACGGCATCATAGTGGTGGAGTGTCTCAATGCGCCGGCGGCCCATGCGGTTTCTGAGCGGCGCGTGGCCGTTGAAGCCGTTCTCATGGCTCTTTTTCCCGAGGCCGCTCCCTTTCGTTTGTGTACACGCATCGTTTCCGGATTTCATGGTAGAATGGAAGAATAAGGTCCTGCCTTATGACCCTGCGACAATGCCTTTCCGTTATTTTGACCGGAACCATGTTCATGTGGGGGGCATGGATGTACGTCCTTTGGAGTATTGAACCGTCTGCAGGCAACGGGTGGGGACTCGTCTTTTTTTACGCTTCGTTTGGAACAGCCTTTGTCGGAACGCTCACAAGCGTTGGAACGGTCCTCCGGCGTTTTTTCTATCCAGGCCGAGCTGTCTCTCGCCATTTGCTTGTTTCTTTCCGCCAGGCCTTTCTTCTTACTTTTTTGGTTCTCTGTACGCTTTTATTGCTTGCGGCAGGATGGTTGAATGGCTTCCGTCTTTTTTTACTTATCGCTTTTTTTACCCTTATCGAATGTGCCTTCCTTTCTCTTTTTCGTCGTAGGACCGTTTGAATACAAAAAGAGTTCTTTTTTCTTGCACAGAAACGTTTCGACGACTATGATGGAAGCGTCTCATTTTTGACGCGTTTTTCATGTTTGAACGTTTTTTCAGTGCTTTTTCAAAAGATATCGGCATTGACCTCGGAACAGCCAACACCCTTGTTTATGTAAAGGACAAGGGCATTTGTATTGATGAACCTTCTGTCGTTGCGGTGAATACGCGCACGGACCACATCCTTGCCGTTGGGAAAGAAGCGCGTGACATGGCGGGGAAGACGCCGCCACATATCCAGGTGATTCGACCGTTGACAAAGGGTGTTATTTCGGATTTTGAGATTGCTGAAAAAATGCTTTCCTATTTTTTAGATAAGGTTCAAAGTGATTCCCGCTTGCTTTTTCCGCGTCCGCGCGTTGTCATCGGCGTTCCCCCGGAGATTACGGAAGTGGAACGAAAGGCCGTTGAGGATGCGGTTCTTTCCGCGGGCGCGCGGCGTGTTTCTTTGGTTGAGGAACCTATGCTCGCCGCGATTGGGGCGCGACTACCTGTCAAAGAATCGATCGGAACCCTTGTCGTGGATATCGGGGGAGGAACAACGGACATTGCTGTCATTTCGCTTGCCGGGATTGTTACGTGGAAATCACTTTCTGTGGCCGGGGATGAATTGAATAAAAATATCATGACGTACGCCCGGGAGGCTTTTAATCTCCTGTTGGGAGAGCGGAATGCCGAGGTAGCCAAAATTCGCATTGGGAGCGCTGTGGCTTTATCCGAACCCGCAGGCATTGAATTACGTGGTCGGGATTTAATCAGTGGCCTTCCGAAGGAGGTCGTTGTTACAGATGCGCAAATCCGCGAGGCCCTTTTCCGTTCCATTCGTACGATCGTGGAAAATGTAAAAGCAACGCTTGAAATCACCCCCCCCGAACTTGTGGCCGACATCTATGAGCGCGGTATTATCCTCGCCGGTGGAGGGGCTCTCTTGCAGGGACTCGACAAATTGTTGGCTACGGAGACGGCCATTCCCGTGCGCGTTGCGGACGACCCATTGACATGTGTTGTGCGCGGGGCCGGAATGCTTTTGGAAGATGAAGCCCTCCTTCGAGACGTTGCCTTACCGTCGTCGCGCGATGGGGGTATCTTGTAATCCGTATGCGTTTTCCAGCATGGAAGAACCGGCTTTCCTTCCGGAAGCTCCTTTTTCCGGCTTTTCTCTTGGGAGCTGTTTTTTTCGTCGCCTCTTTGGGTCTCCTAAAAACGGTTCAACGTCCCTTGTCCGCATTCGGTTCTTCGTTCCGATCCCTTTGGTTTCATTCCGTAGCCGAAGACGGAAGCGTTTTGGGAAATCGAACACGCATGGAGGAAAGGATCCTTCATCTTTTAGAAAAAGAAGCTTCCTGTCAGCAGCTTGAAACGGAAATGCAAAACGTCAAACAACAGCTTGGTTTTTTCGACCGTCGGCCGCTTGAGCGCATCCCGGCTTCCGTCTTGGTTCAAGCACCTGGCCCCCTGAACACTTTTTTTATTGACCGTGGATCAGCGGACGGCGTGGAAGCCGGAGATCCTGTAGTCGTAGCGGAAGGCGTCTTGATTGGGAAAGTCCTGAAAGTTGCAAATCACCACGCCACGGTTCTTTCGATTCTCGATCCGTCCTCACGCGTGGCCGTTGCTGTTTTGAACCGTTCGCATTCTCTTGGGTTGGTTCAGGGAATGGGCGGATCGGTCCTTGCGTTGCATTTTGTTCCACAGGAAGAACCCTTGGCCCCCGAGGATCTTCTTGTCACCTCCGGACTTGAACCGGGAATGCCTTCCGGCCTTCTCGTCGGGATCGTAAACCGTGTCCAGGCTGATCCTTCCGCTCCTTTTCAGGAGGGATTGATTGAGCCTATCCTTGACTCCAAGCAATACCATTTCGTTTCCGTTCTTCGCTCTCGTCCTTACGATTGAACGGTTTGTAGATATGGGGATCTCTCTCTTTTTTTTCGTCGCTTGGTTTTTCGTTTTTGCTGTCGTGGAACATGCATGGGTGAGTGTCTTGCCATTTCCCTTTTCCTCTTTCCCCCTCGTCTTTCTTTGCGTGATCTACTGGGTTCAGTCCGTGGGCGTTCGACAGGTCGCGTGGTGGTTGGTAGCGCAAGGGATTCTTTTAGATTTTTGGAAGGTTGGCTGGACGTCTACTGAAACGGTTTGGTTCTCCTTTTCTGCCGTGGCCCTCGTCATTCTTTCCCGTCGATTTTTTTCCAATCACTCCTTGTATGGCCTTCTCGGTTGTGGACTTTTTTCCTTGGCGATTCTTGATGGAAGCCGGCTCATCTCCCTTTTGCTTTGGAACGGAATGGAATCCCTGGACGGAAGAACCTGGTTGGCCGTGATTGGTTGGCGGGTAGGATGGATGGTGGGGGGTCTTTTTCTTGCTTTCCTTGTTTCCGAACGCCTGCGTCGTCCCCTCTCTCGTTTTTTTCATCTTTGGCATTAGCCGTCTCTACCTGTGAAGTCAAAGAATAAAGAACGCGTGGAAACGGACTCCTGTCCTTTTTTCGTCTTAGCTAAATCACCGCTGGATAAAGGGGGAAAAAAAAATAAGACTCGCCGTTTTTCAATAGATGAAACCCCCATTGACGTCCTGCCGACGGAAGAGGGGTGGGGAACTCCCTCCATACACCCGCCTGAAAATGGGTCACAACGGCTTGGTCCAGCCCTTTCTCCACCCCGTCTTAAAGGGATTCGCTTTTTGAGCATTGCCGTCTTTCTTCTCTTTGTTGTGCGAGCCGTCCTGCTCCAGACGGTTGAAGGTTCTTCCTACCGCTATCTGGCTGAGGGGAATCGATCCCGGTTGGAGACCGTCCCGGCCCGACGGGGCATTATTTTAGATCGACGTGGCGTGATTGTGGCGGAAAATATTCCTTCCTTCGTTTTGACCATGCGCCCGAACGATCTTCCGCAAGAGAGGGAGAAACGCGACGCGCTTCTTCAGGAAGCCGCGGATTTGGCGAATCTTCAACGAGCCGATTTTGATCTTTTGCTTCAAGAATATGCGAAAGTCGGAGAAGAAGACGTTGTCGTTGATCGTGATCTCCCTTACGACCGTGCTCTTCTGCTCATGACACAAATAGGCTCGCTTCCTGGTTTTTCCGTCCGCGTAAGAACGAAACGTCGGTATGCTTTTGCCGGATCCTCGCTTGCCCACCTTCTGGGTTATACGGGAAAGATGAACGCAGAGGAATATGCACGACTTCAAGGAGAAGGATACCGGCGAACGGACGAGATCGGAAAAACCGGCGTGGAACAAAGTATGGAAGGTCTGCTCCGCGGACAAGCAGGAACGAGAACAGTAGAAGTGGATGCGTTTGGAACAGAGCGGACCGTTCTTTCCGAAGAGGAGTCCGTGGACGGACAAGCCGTTATTCTTGCCACAGACGCCGAGTTCCAAGTGATGGTCGAAACCGCCCTTGACCACGCTTTGCAGACAACGGGACAGCGGCGCGGGAGCGCCGTGGCCGTGGATCCGCGCACGGGAGAAATTCTCGCCCTCGTCAGTCTTCCTTCCTATGATGATAATTTATTCGCGGGCGGGGTGGACCAGGAAGCGTATGCTTCCGTCTCCAGCGATCCGAACCAGCCCCTTTTCCCTCGGGCCGTTGCCGGGCAGTTTCCCTCCGGTTCCACGTTCAAGCCATTTTTGGCCGCTTCTGCGCTTGCCGAAGGAATTATTACGCCCTCCACGTCTTTTCTTTCTGTGGGAGGCCTTCGCATCGGGCCGTGGTTTTTTCCGGATTGGAAATCGGGTGGTCACGGCGTGACGGACGTGCGAAAAGCCCTTGCGGAATCCGTCAACACGTTTTTTTATATCGTGGGAGGTGGGTATCAAGGTTTCACAGGTCTGGGCGTGAAGCGTATTGTCTCTTTTGCCCGTTTGTTTGGTTTTGGTTCTAAGACCGGCATTGATCTTCCTGGAGAAGCGAATGGGTTTCTCCCATCCGAGGAGTGGAAACAAGAAACGAAGGGAGAACCGTGGTATGTGGGCGACACGTACCATTTGGCGATCGGACAAGGGGATCTTTTGGTGACCCCTCTGCAGATGGCGGTTGCAACGGGAATAGTCGCCAATGGAGGAACGCGCTGGAAACCGCATGTGGTAAAACAGAGAGGAAATGACCCTGTCCTTCCGGAAGGAACCGAGCTTCCCGAAAACGTTCGGACAGGGATTAAAACAGTGAGGGAGGGCCTGCGCCAGGCAGTGACGCAGGGAAGTGCCCGCGCTCTGGCCAGCCTTCCGGCCCCGGCGGCCGGGAAGACTGGGACAGCGCAGGTAGGAGGAGATCAGCCCACACATGCCTGGTTTACCGGCTTTTTTCCGTATGACAATCCCGATCTGGCTTTAACAATTCTCATCGAAAATGGTGGAGAAGGATCATCCGTAGCCGTTCCCGTTGCCAAGGAAATTTTTCAGTGGTGGTACGACCACAGAATGAACGGAACTCCATAAGGAAAAAATCATCCAAGATTTTTATTGTTCCTTTAAAAGGGGGTTAAAATATCTGTGGATCAAAGTCGACCGACGTTTTAAAAAAACCGCCCTAGAGAAGACCCTGGGGCAGTTTGCCGCAGGCTCTAGAGCGGAGAGATGAACGCTCCCTCACTTGTTTGTCTCAAGCTCGAACGCAAGAGGCTCATCTGGAGCCTTAATGTCCACCCGACTGATGCTGGGGGACTTATGGTGGCGCTCCGTATGCGTAAGCGGTTCGCCCTCCCAACGGCGCGACAGCAAGACAACGCCGTACCCGTTCGAACACCCAATGCTTGTCATTGGGGAATCCTTCTGCCAGACCGAGTGGACGTTTTCCGGATGAAAGCCGATAAACAACCCGTCCAGGTCTCTCCGATCCGTGACTTTCGGAAGGCGTACGGACCAAGTTGCGATCTGCTCCTGCTCTTCACGGCTGAACCGGGACAGTACCTCGGCCTGGTCCGTGCGACAGATATAGCCGAACGGCTGATTTCCCAGCTCCAGGTGGTCATTGTAGGTTCTCCACGCCAGCCTGAGCGCATGACCGATGTCGAGCAGGTTAAAGCCAATGAGATTGAACCGGTTTGACACCTGTTCCTGATACGACTGGCACAAATCCCAGCCCTCGTAATTACCGTTTTTCCTACGAGCACGGGTGTGCTCGAGGAGATTGGGGTACGCTTCAAAAAGCCTGTGGGTTAGGGTCCGGCCGACGACATCCTCCATCCACCAGGACTTACGTTTCTGAGACTCCCAAGTGTCGTCGAGCTCATCGAGATAATAGTTGAGACTACTCCAATGAGCACAACGAATCCAACGGATCATCTCGAGTGTACGTACGAAATCGAAAACGACGACAGTGAACATCGCAGTCTCGTGCAAGGGAACTGTCTCCTCTGGCAGTAGATAAGCCCTATCCTGCAAAGCCCGCATGAGCTCATCTTCCGCATCTTTCCATCCGTCCCTGCGGAAGCGGGCGAGGAGGTTGCCCATGACACGCGAATCCGCTGCAAACTGATCCCAGTCCTGACAGAAGGCCGTGGGAGAGGGATTGGTTGCGATCATACGACCCAAGACACCCAACGGTCTGTGATAATCGCTTCCTCCCCATTGCCCACGCTGCCGTCCGAAGGCTTCATTACCCAACAATTTGTTTCGAAGGAACGCGAGCTGGCCGTCACGATTAACGGCCCCTTCAGGCACTTTGCTCCCCATGATTTTACTCCTTTTGGTTGGAGAGTTCTCTGAAGACGCACCTCCTGGGAGATACGTTTGTCTGCGCCGGAACCACGCACTTTCTCCTGGGAGAAAACGCACCGAGAGCAGCCAGAGATTCTAAGCTTAAAATCGGCTTTTTGTCAATACGACAAGTGAGTACCCGTATTCTAAACCAAAACAACGCGCTTGATTCCCAATCCATACCCAGCGCTCTTCGTGCGAAGTCGTTGATTCAACCGGCCAGCAATAGCCAAAAAATGAAAGCCGACAGGAAAGAGGATTCCTATCGGCCGAGATGGCCCTCTACGTCGTGAGCATGGCATAGAAGCAGCCGAGCAAAAACCCGATGAGAAGTCCTGGGATGAAAAACATGGTTTATCACCTCCTTTCCGGTCTGTTTGAGCTGTCCTTTTCTCCAAAGTCCCGTATAATTCTTACTGCTGAAGACAAATTTTGTCCATGATCCCTCCAACGGTTCAAATCAAGAATGCCGAACTCCCCGACTGTCCGGGTGTTTATTTTTATTATGATCGAGACAACGGACTTCTTTATGTGGGAAAAGCAACGTCCCTTAAAAAACGGGTAGGTTCGTATTTTGCGAGGTCGCAGGAAGACCGGATTGCGGAAATGGTTCGCCAGATCGCGCGGATTAATTACGTGGAAACCCCAACTGTTCTGGAGGCATTGGTTTTGGAAGCAAATCAGATTAAAGCCCTCCGGCCAAAGTACAATATCCTCCAACGGGATGATAAAAGTTTTCTTTTTCTCGCCATCACGAACGAGACGTATCCACGCCCGCTTCTTTTGCGCGGGGTGGAACTTGCATCATTGGGAGTCGATCCGTTTGCAAAAAGACTTTCCCCTGGGTCCAGAAAAAAATTTTTGGCCGTGTTTGGTCCGTACACGAGCGGGCCCTCGCTCCGCCGCGCTCTCGCCTACGTCCGTCGGATCATTCCGTGGAGCACGTGTCGTCCGCCTGAGGAAAAAAAGGGGGGTCGGGCGTGTTTTGACGTGCATTTGAAGAAGTGTCCAGGCGTTTGTACCGGCACGATCTCTCCTTCTGATTATCACAAGATCATTCGTCATCTTCTTCTCTTTTTTGAGGGAAAGAAGACCTTCTTGATTCGGTCGCTCAAACGTGAAATGGAAGCCGCGGCTCGTGTGCAGAACTTTGAAGAAGCCGCCAGGCTGCGCAAGACGATTTTTTCCTTGGAGCACATACGGGACGTGGCGCTCCTCAGGAAAGAAGATATGGAATTGTCCTATCTTCCAACCAGAGAAGAAGGAGTAAATTTGAATGGGCGTATGGAAGCTTACGACATCAGCACCATTTCAGGAACGTCTGCCGTGGGATCCATGGTCGTTTTTGAAGACGGTCGGCCAGTCAAAAGTGCCTATCGAAAATTCCGCATCAAGGCTGTGAAGGGATCCAACGACGTGGCAATGATGGAAGAGGTGTTGCAACGGCGACTCGCTCACTCTATGCATTCGGGGGAAGGGTGGCCGCTTCCTGTCCTGTTTGTGATCGACGGCGGAGAGGGGCAGGTGAACCGCATCCAACGCCTTGTTCGCGAACGCGGATTTTCGATTCCGATCATGGGTATTGCCAAGGGGTTTGACCGGAAACAGGACCGTCTAGTTTTTGATCGGAAGAATCCGGAACTTGTAAGTGCCGCTAGCCGTGGCAAGGAACTTTTTCAGCGTGCCCGTGACGAAGCCCATCGATTTGCGGTACAATACCACCGTCAATTACGATCAAAACAGTCATTAGGAAGGTAACGTTGTGCCGCATCGTGTCACGGAAATCTGCGGGTGGATCGGCGTGGTTGCTGTGCTTGCGGCTTACGCGTTTTTGAATTTCGGATTTCTCTCTCTGCATCACCCGATCTATGCCGGATTAAACGCTGTCGGATCCGTCGGAATTATCCTTGACGCGTGGAATCAAAAAAATTATCAACCCGTTGTCCTAAACACCCTTTGGTTTGCTATTGCGATTTTTGCGTTGTTGCGAGCCACAGGCCTTTTTTCCACGTAATGGATCGAGCATGTTTCTCGTTAAACCTATGACGGATTTTTTGAAGATTTTGCGCCAGTCCGAGATCTCGGGAGAGGTTTCGGACGAGGAACTTGTCAACCGTATGCGGGAAGGAGACAATCAGGCTTTCGAGCTTCTTTATGAACGCTATTTTCAAAAGATGTACGCGTTTGTTCTTCGACGAGTTGGAAATCAGGCCGTGGCAGAGGATGTAGTTTCCAGCATTTTTTTGAAAGCGTTCGCTCATCGTCGTTCCTTTGTATGGAAGGCTTCCTTTTCTGCGTGGATCTATCGGATTGCGACGAATACCGTGACAGATTATTACCGGACATCCAGGCCTTCCGTGGAGTTGGAGGAAATCCATGGGGAAGAACAAGGTCTTCATTCTATTGCAAACCCCGAGGTTGAAGCAGACCACGCGCTGCTTGCGCGCGAACTGGAGCGTCTCTTGGAACAGTTGAACGAGCGGGAACGATTGGCTATTACGATTAAGTTTTACGGAGAAGGAACGCAAGAAGAGATCGCAAAAGCGCTTGGTTGCACGCCTTCGAACGCCGGGGTCATCCTGCATCGCGCTTTAAAAAAATGCGAACGGCTTGCGGGGACGGCTTTGCGCCGAATGTTGGAACGACCAGAGCCCCCACAACCAACCGTTTTTTCCTGAATCTATGTATAATCAACCTACAATAAAACGTCATGAAGAGGGATCGGAACCATTGAAGGGAATGAGCGGGCTCTTTTTCCGTCGCGCAAAGGCCATTGATCCGACGCCACGTCCGGAATTCAAAGAGGCTTTACGCTCGCGCCTTTTGAAGGCCAGACAAACATCGGTCGGTTCTTCCTTGTTTCCTTTTTCCTTTTCTTTTTTCCGTCCTGGATGGGTACGGAATTTTTCTGTTCTTGGAACAACGATTGTCGCTGTCGCTGTTCTGGCCGCTATTTTTCTTCAGCCATTCGGAAGTATCCGAACGGTTTATGCGCAGGATAATTTTACCTTGATTCCGGAAAACGCTGATACGCTCGGGGTCCAGCCGAATTCGACGTATCGATTAGACAGCAAAGGGCCCGTCAAGGCGGCCGATATTGAGAAGATGTTTTCTACGAATGCTGGCGTTTCTTACAAGATCGAACAAATTTCGAATAAGTCGGTCCGTATTGCTTTTGAAAAGCCGTTGGATCCGAAGGACGTTGTCTCGTTCCAGTTGGCTTCCACTGCCATTTCGTCTTCCGGGGAAACCGTGAATCGGCCGTATGCGTGGGCTTTTCAAATAAAGAGTCCGTTTCGTGTGCTCGGAACGATCCCTGGTCGTTATGCAACGAATGTGCCGCTTGATAGCGCGATCGAATTTCAGTTCAGTCATGAGAATATCGATCCGGTTGTTTTTGAAAAAGCCCTGACCATTACGCCTGCCCTGGCAGGTCATGTTGAACCATCCCGCCGCACCTTCGTGTTCGTGCCAGATAAATTGCAATCCGAGACGCTTTATACCGTCAAGCTTTCCGGTTCTCTTCAACCAAAAGGGAGTACAGAGGCGCTGGGGGACGATTACCTTTTTCAATTTGAAACCTCGGCCGACGAAACGCGCTCCCAAGAATTTTTCCTCCAAGAACATTATCTAACCGTTGCCCCTTCTCAAACCCCGACGCTTTTTTATTCCGCCTGGCAGAGGGATCTCCCGTGGGGTGGCGATGAGAATGATAAAATCCATGTTGACCTGTATCGTTTTCTTTCAAAGCAGAGAGGAGGGAGTGATTATGATCAGTTTGCGGCGGCCATAAAAAAGGCTTCAACGTTTGATTGGTCGTCTTTTTCTACGGCTGGTAGCATCGCTGATCTGTCTTCCTTATCTTTAGCGGTTCAGTTTGATACGGTCGGGATCAAAGTGGATTGGCAGCAGGTGCTGGCCTTTCCCAAACCATTGGAAAGGGGGTACTACTTGGCTGATGTTTCTCTTAATGGTCGCCATGCCTGGTCCTTGATTCAGTCGAGCGACCTGACGGCCTATGTGGCAAAGGCCGTTGATAGGACGCTCGTGTGGGTCAACCGCGTTTCCACACATGATCCCGTAGCAGGGGCAAGGGTTTCTCTCCTTGATGTTGAAGGTCCTGTCACAACAGGAGAAGACGGAATCGGATACGTTTCAGCAGAGGGGAAACCATCCGATGCCTATTTAGCCTCGAATCTTCTTGAAATAAAGGAAGGAGAGGACGCCATTCTTTTACTTTTGGCGCCTTGGGAACAGGCGTTTGTCGGGAAATCAATGGTCGGCCGCGTGGGTCCGGTTCAGAATCCTTCCTCGAATTACTGGACGTATTTATACACGGATCGCCCTCTCTATAAATCTTCCGATACGGTTCATTTTTGGGGATATCTTGAACCCAGAGATGTTGAGAGACAACGATCGGAGGAGGTCCATATTTGGATGGGAAATGGTGGTTATTGTAGACCCTTTGGAGGGGTGTGTGAGCACGCCACCGTCTTTGATGAACAAACGGTTTCCGTAACGGAACGCGGAACGTTCGAAGGATCCTTTCATCTGAGCGGCGTCGGGATTGGGTCCTATCAGCTCATGGTGGAGGTAGATGGTGAACAGGTTGCTTCCCACGGAGTGAGCGTAAGCGATTATGTAAAGCCGGCTTATACGTTGACGGTGACACCCGATCGCAAGGCCATGTTTGCCGGCGAGGAGATCGGGTTTACGGTTCATGGGGAATTTTTTGAAGGGACGCCGGTCAAGGGGTTGGAAGTGCACGTAGAGGCAAGCGGGATGCCGTCTTCCTCGGATTCCTCTCTTCTTGCCTCATTTATTTTAGACGAAGCGGGGAATGCTCGCGGATCATTTCGTATTCCCTATGAGGATACGGGGGAGAGGAGATGGAGGGCCTATCCCACGTCGTTTTGGTTAACGGCTTCACCGGTACGCCCTGAGGAAGGAGATGTCCGCACGACAACAGAAGTTCGGCTGTTCGGTCCCCGTGTCTATCTTGAGGCGACAACAACGGACGCAACGGTTGAAAAGGGAATAGGAACGGTTCAGGTAGCCGCTCGGGAAGTACAGGCCATGGATACGTGGGACGGGAAACAATTTGCTTCGGCGCCGCGTATGGGCCAGGCCATCAGCGGGTCGCTTATTGAGATTACGTATACGTCGGTAGAGACGGGGTCTTCCTATGATTTTCTCCGCAAGCAGGTGGTTAAGCAGTATCGGTACGATCGTCAAGAAAAAACGTTGGGGGTGATTTCCTTGAAGACAGACGAAAAAGGAAACGCTGTTTATCAATTTCCAGCTTCTAATACGGAAGCAAATTACGAAGTTCGCCTTTTGGCAACAGATGCGGAAGGACGCACAGATCGGCTCGCGGTGTCTGTGTGGCAGAAGAGAGGATACGAGGGGGGAAGCAACTGGCTCACGTGGCATAATCCTGCTGAGGAGAATGATCCATCTTTTGCCGGGTATATTCCTGATCAGGAGGTTCGACTGGAGGTTGAAAAAGATGGAGAAACTTTTGCGCCGTCTGCCACAGGTTCCTTTGTCTATTTCCAGGCGATACGTGGTATTCAGGAGGCGAAGACGTCTAAATCTCCAATCTACGAATTCCCATTTGAAAAAAGAGATATTCCCGGAGTTTCCGTGTATGGTGTGTATTTTGACGGGGAAGCCTACGCAGAGGTAGATCAGGGATGGGGGATGGCTTCATACGTCTCGTATGATCGTTCGCAAAAAGAACTGAAGGTGGAGATAACGCCGGATAAAGCAACCTATCGGCCGGGGGACGAAGTATCTGTCATCGTTCAGGTGAAGGATCGTCAGGGAAATCCCGTTGTTGCAGAAGTGAATGTGAACGTCGTGGACGAAGCGTTTTACACGCTTGTCTCTGAAGATGTTGATCCGCTCATGGATCTCTATCGGACGATCGATCATGGAATTCTCGCAAGAAAAGTGAGTCAGGTGATCAGCGACATGAAAGCACAGGCGGAAGGTGGAGGCGGCGGAGAACGCGGAAGCCGATTTGTCTTTAAAGATACGGCGGCGTTCTTAACGGTCATGACGGATACAAACGGGGTAGCGAAAGCTTTTTTCCCCCTTCCGGACAATCTAACGTCGTGGCGCGTAACAGCCCAAGCGCTCGCTTCGGACCAGAAAGCGGCTGGAGACGCAAAAATTGGTTTGGATGCAACCCTGCCGTTTTTTGTCACACCTGTCCTGCGGGATTCCTATCTGGTCAAAGACCAGCCCGTGATCCTGTTTCGCTCAGCAGGCACGTTATTGGGTGCAGGATCAACCGTGGAATATGACATCAATGTTTCGGATGTCAACGTTAAAGAGAAGATTTTTGCCAAGGCCTCGGAAACCGCGAGATTTCACCTTCCGTCCCTCCCTGTGGGAACGCATGAAATCAACATTTTCGCTTCGTCCGGAGATCTCAAGGATTCTTTAACGCGTTCTCTTACGATTCTAGAATCACGTTTGACGAAACCTGTTGTTAAGAGTGTTGTTTTAAACGGAGTGACTTCTCTTGAAGGGGCTTCGGATCGGCTTACTTATGTAACCTTCGTCGATGGAAATCAGGGCAAATTCTACGCCGATTTGGAAGGATTGGCTGGGACATTCGGAGATCGCGCGGATGAAGCCGTGGTCCGCGCCGGAGCCACCAAACTTCTGAACGAGTTGTTCGGGGAAGCAAGAACCGTTGAAGATTTCCCTGTTTCAGTCTATCAGGACAGCCTTGGCATCCGCCTCCTTCCTCAGGCCGACGAGGAGTATGAACTGACGGCCAAGGTGGCACTTCTTAAAGATACCGGATTTGATAAGGAACGCATGAGAACTTTCTTTGAGAATGCTCTTTATGAGGCCAGACAAACAGGACAAAACATTTCTGCCCTGGAGGCGGCCCAGGCGTATGCAGCACTCTCTGCACTGGACGAACCGGTTCTTGCCGAAGTCCAACGTCTGCTACAAATATCGGATTTGGGAACGGATGAAAAACTGTACGGCGCCCTTGCCCTCCATTTTTCCGGGGACGACGAGGGCGCGCGATTCATCTACCGTTCTCTTCTTCCCCAGCTCACGACGGATACGGGGAACACTTTCCTCAAGTCTGATACGCTGGAAACGACAGGAGAACGTACGGCTCTCTTGGCAATCCTGGCCGGAGTTTTGCGGGAGCCGGAACGCGATGCCTTGTATGATTTTGTTCTTCGCCAACCGCATGGGAATACAACATTGGTCCTTGAACAGATGATTTTTTTACAAGGAACCCTTCCGACGTTGTCAGCCGGGGAATCAATAGTGTCCTATACGTTGCGCGGTGAACGTAAGATCGCTTCCTTGGAACGCGGAACCTCGCTAACCGTTCCGGTTTCTCCGGATGAACTTGCGAATTTATCTCCGTTTGCAGAAAAAGGGACCGTTGTGGCCGCGAGTCGCTATGAGATTCCTGTGGCGGGCCCGGAGGAACCCACGGACGCACGGTTTGGATTGACCCGATCCTATGGAATAGAGAAGACTTCCACCGCCACCTTTCACGAAAACGATTTGGTGAAGATCACCTTGCGCTATCAGGTTCCTCTGAAGGAGTTGATCGAGACGTTTGAGGTCACAGACCTCCTTCCGTCGGGGTTACGGATTATCACCCCGACGCTTTCGGCCCATGGTTATGACGACCAGGCCTGTCTTTCCTATCCGGCGCAAGAAGCAAATCAGCGCCTAACGTTCTTCATCACCAACGCGACGGAAGTTCCCTTTTCTTCTTGTGAACCGAACACGCTGGTTTACTATGCGCGCGTTGTTACACCTGGAATCTATACAGCTGAACCGGCGTTTCTCCGCTCCGTTCGTGAGCCGACGGCTTCGAATCGATCTGCGGGAGGAATCGTGACGATTGGCGAATAAACAACCCATGATTTTTTTCGCAAACTTGCGGAACCGAACAAAAAAGAAGAGAAAGACCATGATGGTCTCTCTCTTGGGTTTGACCGCTGTTTTTCTCCTTGGATTTTTTCTGGGAAGAATGATCGGGTTTCGGCCAATCATTGTCAACCAAAAAAATGCGATGTCCTTAGAAACAGACAGGCAACCTTCGCAAACATTTCTCCTCGATGGGATGGAGGGCATTCATGACGTTGTAGCCGCGGCTGAACGATTGGAAGTTCCCACAACGCTTTTTGATGGTGATCCCGTCCACGCTGCCCTTCTTCCGCACCACACCTTGATCTCGGAGAAGATCGGCTCTTTTTGGACACGGATCGCTCAACGGACAAATCCGTCTGTGATTGTTTTGCTCGCGCCCGCACATGAGAATCAAGGAGAGGCTTTGGTTCAGACGGCACGAGGTATTTGGAAAACACCCCTCGGCTCTATTGAAACAGAAGACGCGATCGTTTCTGGATTGGCTGAAACGGGAGTGGTTGCGGAGGAACCGTTTTCTTTTGTCGATGAACACGGGATCGGTGTTCATCTTCCTTTCATCGCCAAATTGTTTCCACAGGCACGGATCGTGCCGATCATCGCCAAATCTTTGGCGGGAGAGCGGGAAGCGCGCGCGCTTGTTTCCGCGTTTGACAACCTTCTTCCCGAGGACACTCTTCTGGTTTCAAGTGTGGATTTTTCGCACGGTCTGTTGTCCCAAGAAAGCGATCAACGAGATCGAGAAACTCTCGCGCTTATCGCGGGACGGGATTACGTGAGACTAGACCGCCTGAGCTCGGAATTCGTTGATTCGCCGTTCGCGTTGGAAACATTTTTGCTTTGGACGGATAGGGAAGAAAGGCGCTCACAACTCGTCTGGCATTCCAACGCGGGAGAATTTACAGGGGATCGGATGATCCCAGGAACAAGCTATGTTGTTTTTTTTGCTCCGCGTCCCAAAACGTCGTTTACTCTCACGGCTGTTGGGGATGTAATGCTCGGCCGCAAGGTGGCAGACTGGCTTTCACAGACGACCATAGAAGAAGCATTGAAAGAAGCTTCGTCTGCGGTTGCCGGGAGCGATCTTATCTTTGCAAATCTTGAGAGCGTGTTTACGCGTTCCGAAACGGTCGTTGATAAGCCGATTCGGTTCAAAGGTGATCCAGAAATGGGGACAGACGCCCTTACGTTTATGGGTTTCACACAGGTTTCTGTTGCGAATAACCACGTCAATGATTATGGAGAGGCGGCTTGGAAGGAATCGATTGGATATTTGAAAACCGCAGGGATTGATCCGGTGGGCGGCTATCGCAATGACGGGGTTCCGGTGATTGCGGAATTACGCGATCGTCGAGTCGTTTTTCTCGCCTTCGATGATTTGAATCGCCGTATCGATCTTTCATCCGCTTCGGAACAGATTCAATCTGCCCATGTCCTAGGTGATCTTCTGATCGTCTCCTTTCATTGGGGTAATGAGTATGAACATTTTCCGATCCAACGGCAGAAAGATCTTGCTCATAGGGCGATTGATGCGGGTGCTGATCTTGTGATCGGACATCATCCGCATGTTTTGCAGGGAATGGAAAAATATAAAGACGGCTTGATTTTGTATTCATTGGGAAATTTTATCTTTGACCAAATTGGGGAAGACGAGAACGAAAGTGTTGTCGCAAAAATACAATGGGAAGGATCAAAATGGTCGGTTGAGTTTATTCCCATGCGTATCAAGCGAGGATTTCCACGATTTGCAAATGAGGAGGAAAAACAGGCGACCTTTCGCTGGTTTGCACAGGGGAACGGGGAACAGCTGAATGAATCCGAATAAGATTTTTGTGTGTCGAACCTCCCTTGGCATGCAGCGAAAATTTCAGAAATTTTTTCCTCTCTTCAAACAGAGAAGGACGGTTTGAGCGCGGAAAGCGCGCGGCGGCGACGACAGGATTACGGTTCGAACGCGTTACCGCGGGAACGGAGAATTTCTTGGTGGCTTCTTTTGCTTCGGCAAGGGACGAGCCCGCTCATCCTCATTCTTTTTTTGGCTGCCGGTGTCAGTCTTTTCTTGGGAGATGCCATGAACGCAGGCGTCATTGCGGCGGCTGTTTTTCTTAATGTGGCGGTTGGTTTCGTTCAGGAATTTAAGGCCAATCGTGCGCTTGAGCGTCTGCGCGCCCTCGTGCAACCGCGCGCGCGAGTAATCCGTGATGGAAGGGAAGTCACCGTGTGGGCGGAAGAGATCGTTCCTGGTGACCTGCTCGTTTTAAAAATGGGAGATCGGGCCGTGGCGGATGCGCGGGTGATCGAATCCGCGAATCTGGAAATGAATGAAGCCCCTCTGACCGGGGAATCATTCTCCGTTTCCAAAACAGCTGATCCCGTATTCGAAGGCGCGATTTTGGCTGAACGCTCCTGTATCGTTTATGCCGGAACGAATGTGGTTGGTGGGCGAGCCACAGCGGTTGTTATCGCCACGGGAGGACGGACGGAACTGGGATGCGTGGCTGAGATGGTACGAAGCACGAGAGAGAACATCACGCCTCTTCAGGCCGAGCTTGCCCGATTGGCACGTTGGATCGGCCTCTTTGTTCTGATACTCAGTACGCTTTTATTCGTCGCTGGTTTGGTATTGGGTCAATCGGCTTTCGTGATGTTTGAGGTTAGCGTGGCCCTGGCTGTGGCAGCAATTCCGGAGGGGTTGGCTGTTACGGTCACCGTCGTCCTTGCGATAGGTACCCAGCGCATCCTGCGGCGGCGTGCGCTTGTGAGGCGTTTACTCGCAGCCGAGACACTTGGAAGTGTTTCCGTGATCTGTACGGACAAAACCGGGACCCTTACCGAAGGAAATATGAAAGTACGCGACGTGGTGATCGGGGCTAAACCCGTTCAGGTCGCTGAAGCAATCGGTTCGCCTTTGGCGCAAGATCTTCTGTTTCTTTGGGAAGCGGCTCTTTTGTGCAACGATGCTGCGATGGCGGAAGACGCGGACCTTCAAGCGCGGCACATCGAGGCAACGCCTACGGAACGGGCCCTCGTTGAAGCCGGATTGCAAACAGGGCTTTCTTGGAAAGAGTTGCGAAATCGGCATGTGCGCCTTGGCGAAATTCCTTTTGATTCTGGGCGTAAGTACATGGCCACGCTTCATGTCTGGAAAGATGGTTCTGATCGTATCTTTATTGTGAAGGGTGCGCCGGAGCGCGTGTTTCCGTTTTTAACAAGCGTATGGAGTGGTGGAAAAATTCATCCACTCACCGAGGAGCGACGGAAAGCCTGGCAGCACGAAGTGGTACGTTTGGCAGAGAACGGTCGAAGGGTTCTTCTGCTTGCTTGCCGTTTTTTGGATCGAAAAGAGGCGGACGGCCATGCCCCTCACGAATTTCTCCATCATCTTGTTTTGATCGGGTTGGTAGGACTTCAGGATGCCTTGCGTCCGACCGCCCGTACCCAAATTCTTGCCGCACACAAAGCCGGCGTGCGTACGGTCATTGTGACCGGCGACCACCCCAAGACCGCTGTTGCCGTTGGGAAAGAAGGAGGACTTTTGGAACACGGGGAGGAGGGCGTCATGACAGGCGAAGCATTGGATCATTGTGATGATTTAGAACTTTCAAAAAAAATTTCTTCGATTGAGGTGTTTGCACGCGTGGAACCCAAACATAAACTGCGGATCATTCAGGCTTGGCAGAAGCGCGGGGCCGTGGTAGCGATGACAGGAGACGGGGTCAATGACGCGCCAGCTCTGAAAGCGGCGGATGTGGGCGTGGCGCTCGGATCAGGGACGGAGGTGGCAAAGGAGGCAGCGGACCTTGTGCTCATGGATAATGATTTAGGTACTATTACGGCCGCGATCGAGGAGGGACGTGTTCTTTTTGAGAATATCCGCAAGACGACCATTTACCTCATGGCCGACAGTTTTACATCCGTTATTCTTGTGTCCGGTGCTCTTTTGTTCGGACTTCCTTTACCGCTCCTTCCGGCCCAAATTCTTTGGATCAATCTAGTTACGGACAGTCTGCCTGCCCTGGGACTGGCGTTTGAGCCCGGAGATCCGGACATCATGTCTTTACGACCACGCAAACGCCATGAGCCGGTTTTGAATCGGGAGGCCCTCTTTTTTATTTTTATCATTGGTCTTGCTACGGACGTATTTCTTTTTGGTTTTTATGCTTGGTATCTTGCCAAGACAGGGGATCTTGCCCGTGCAAGAACGCTCCTATTCGGGGCCGTGGGTTTAGGAACGCTTTTTTACGCCTTTGCCGTGAAGAGTTTTCGACGGACGCTCTTTCGGACAAATCCGTTTTCCAATCTCAAGCTATGTGCAGGGGTAGGTATTGGATTTATCCTCATGGCTATGGCTCTCTCTTTTCCCTTTTTCCAAAAAATTTTTCACACAATTCCCCTGCGCTTGTCGGATTTGGTCCCCTTGCTTATTATGGGGTTGGTTAAATTGGCTGTGATTGAGGCGGCAAAAGAGGGAATCATTTGGAAGAAAAGACTCATGTGGAAGATAAAAAGAACTTTATGAGGAAAATTCCTTTGTTTTTTACGAAAATCCAAAAAAGATTTGAGGCCCAACAAGGGGCTCGTCACATGATTTTTGAAGCATCGGATCAGGCTCGCATCGCTTCCAAACGCGCGATTTTTGCCGTTCATCGGGAAGATCGACTCGGGGCGAATCAGCAGCTCGTCCAAGCACGCGTCTCTTTGGAAAAGGCGGAAAAACTGCTGGTACGGCAACCGATTTTGCGACAGGAGGGGGTGTACGCGGCTGCAAAGGAAGAATTTGTCGAAGCTGTTCTCTTTTCCGACTATGTGCAAACCGGCGCCTTTCAAAAAAACGATCAGCTATTTTTAGAACCGGCTGCCTTCATCGGGGGTCTTTCTGACGCGACGGGTGAAATTGTCCGGTATGCCGTCCGCGAGGCAGGACAGGGACGGGTAGAAGCGGTTCCACGCGCACGAGAGGCCGTGGAGACGGCGGTGGAATTCCTTTTGAAAATGGATCTAACCGGCCCTTTGCGCCAGAAGGCCGACCAAGCTAAGCGCAACCTTCACGCGCTTGAACAGATGGTTTACGAATTACGACTTTCCCGCGGGTTTTCAAAACCGCCGTTGAATTCATCGTCTTTGTATGGAGAAGAAACATCCTGATTCCATCCATTGGTCGTTCCTTTGGAATGAGTTCGACTCCTTGGAAGAAACTGTCGAGGAGATTTTTGCTCGGCACGGACGGACCGGAAGCCGTTCCGTCCGGCAGATGGAAAGGGAAGTCATGGAAGAACAGGAGAGAACGGAAGCTGCTTTTCACACGGAAACCGGGGAAGACGGAATGGAGGAGTGGATGTTTCGCTTTCCCGAGGATTCGGGTCGCCAGGATTCTTTTGAACCTGAATCATGGGTAGGAGATCCGCGCCCTATTCGAATCATCTTGAAAGACGTCCAACTTTCCGATGACTTGTATACCAGATCTTCCCATTGGGCTTCTGAGGTTTTTCTATGGTCCGGTCGCCGGTACGTTCATCCGGGGAAAAAAAATCGGGACCTTTTTCGGGTTTATCTCAACGCTTGTCTGGTTCCTGTTACGATTGGCTATGCCCGTTTGGACGAAGAAGACGAAACAACAGATCCGGAAAGAGTTGGAAGATCCTATGCGCTGGCGTTTTCCTACCTTTGTCGGACACTCGCGTCTCTCTCGTTGCTTGCGCGAAAGGACCCAGATCGAGCACAGATCCGTTTCTTTTTGTCCGTGGGCGAAGAGATCCGTTGTGAACTCGAACGGATCTGTTCTGATCTCTTGGGTGGTCATACGCCGTCGCCCTCTTTTTGATTGAGTTTTTTGATCTTGTGAAAGGTTCCTCTCGAGCGGTTACGGCGGTCGTTTCTGCTTATAATGAAGCAGAAACGATCGGAGATGTCGTCCGTGTTCTCGCCTCCTCGCCTTTTTTCAACGAGGTTCTTGTTGTCTCTGATGGATCAACCGACCGCACAGCAGAGATGGCGCGTGAAGCGGGCGCCACGTCTGTCATCGAGCTGTCACGCAATGGCGGTAAGGGCGCGGCCATGTTGGAAGGCGTGCGAAAGACGCAAGCGCCGATTATCGCTTTCTTTGACGCAGACCTTCGGGGGCTTACCTGCAGCCACATTGAACAGTTGGTTCGTCCTGTGCTTTCGGGGAGAGTCTCCATGAGTGTGGGTCTGCGCGATCGAGGAAGGTTTTTTACGTTGTTGAGCAGGTTCCTTCCTCTTATTGGGGGAGAACGCGTTCTGTGCCGCGAGCTCATTGAAAAAATTCCGCCAACCTACTTGCAGGGGTTTATGGTTGAATCTGCCCTAAATTACATCTGTCGTTTCCGCAGGCTTTCCTCTTCCTCTGTTCTGCTCTCCGGTCTCACGATCCGTCGTAAGTACGAAAAAGTCGGTTGGCGTCGAGGGTTATGGCAATACCTCCGGATGTTCGCGCAAGTAGGGTGGGCCATGGGAAGGGTGCGCTGGGCGCGTCACATCGGAAAATTTTAAAGACAAACGTCTATGCGTTCGGAAAGTTCTCGTTTTGAAAGTCTTTCCTATCCCATGGGGATTCTGGAGGGTCATCCGCTTTTCTCGTCCCCGGAGGCGTTTCGTTCCGCTTTGGAAAACCAAGGATTTCGTCAAGAGCGACAAGAGGAAATAGGTGATGATTGTTATCAGTTGTTTCAGGTCCCCCAAGGATCCTATCGTACGGAAATCGGGTTTCCGGCGGTAGATTTGGAGGACACACATTTCCTCTTGCGCAATTTTCCCGAGGGAAACGAAGATGGAGCGGTCGTCCTTGACCACGACACTCCTCCGTTTTCGGAATTCATTTCGAACTGGAAGGATCTTCTGTCTAAAAAAACGCACGCGGAAGAACTCGATACACGTCTTTCCTCCCTAAGAGAACTGTTCAAGGCGCAATGGCGGGTTTCAGGCCAGTCGGGAAAACCCGTCGCACACCTGAGCGACCTTTCGGTGCGTCCCCAGTTGTCGAATAACGAATCCGTTCTGTTGGCTGGCGCGGCCATCCGTAAAGCTTTTCCGGACCTGTCTGTCCAACGCCTTTTTGGAACGTCTTTTTCGATTAAAAAAAATCCTCTGGCTCCGGCGGATCACACATGGCTGCGCGTTTCCGACGGGCGGCAGTTTGCCCTCCTTGATCTGTCAAAATCCGACGGAATGAGGATTTATGATCTGTGGAGTTACCAGGTGGATCTTGAAACCGACCCTTTCTTGTTTTACGGAATCGAGGCCATGGGACTTGGTCCTCTGCACCAGGCCCTGTGCCTTTCTTCTCTTGAGGGGGCTTGGGTCGTCCCGACCAAAGAAGGGAGTGGAAAGATGTGGTATGATCCCGAACAAACGCGCCTTGCCCAGGCGCAGGGACGGCTCGTCTATCAGTTCCGTGCTCAGGGAGGAAAGATGGAATTCGTCAACGGTGGTATTGTCCATGCCAGGAGAAAGATCGACCTTACCGCTCCGCGCCTGCTCGCTCCGCTTTTTGATCTACAACGGATGGAATAAAAACGGTCCAACTTTTGGTCTCATTATTTATTTCCTTATGGACCTTTCAAAGATTTCTTCTTTTCAAGACGCCGTCGTAACCCTTATGGGTCTCGGCCGATATAAGCAGGGCAGTGGCATCGGGGCAGCGAAATGGCTCATGCGGCATGGAGCCCAACTAGTCATTACGGATTTAAAGTCGGAAGAAGAATTAAAAGAATCCGTTGAGGAGGTAACGGGCTGGTACGAACGCTATAAAAAAGAATATCCGGGTCGGGAAATCTACGCGCCGGTCTTTGTTCTGGGCGAGCACCGTGCGGAGAATTTTACAGACGTCGACTTGGTCGTACAAAATCCCGGTGTGCCTCGGGAATCCGCATTTGTAAAATCAGCAAAAGAGCGCGGCATTTCTGTTGAAAGCGACATGAGTTTGTTCTTTCGTTTCTGTCCATTTCCTATCTATGCCGTCACAGGGACACGTGGGAAGTCCACGACGACGGCGCTCATTGGGGAAATGTTCAAACAAAAAGATCCACGGACGGTCGTGGCAGGCAACATCGCCGTTTCACCGCTTGAGTTTTTAGACGAGTTGATGGTTGCGTCTGAACCGACCCCAATCATTCTTGAGCTTTCCTCTTGGTTAATTGAAAGTTTGGGAAACGTCCGTCGCGGGCCGGATATTGCAGTATTTACAAACGTGTACGAAGACCATCTGAACCGTTATGCCTCGTTTGCGGACTACATCGCATCCAAAGAGGCTTTGTTCGTCCGTCAGGGGTCTGACCAATGGGCTGTCTTGAATTTTGAGCACGAGATTGTCCGTGGAACAGCGGGGAAAACCGAAGCGAAAAAAATGTGGTTTGCTAAAGAAGGAACGTTTGAAGGAGACGGGGCGTATGTCCAGGGAGGTTTTATCGTCTTCCGAAAAGACGGATCTGTTGAACCTGTTTTCCCAACCTCGGAAATAAAACTTCAAGGCGACCACAACCTTCAAAACGTTTTGGCAGCCGTCTGTGTTGGCAAAATCGCCGGACTTTCAAACGAACAGATGGCGGAAGCGCTCCGGACATTCGGTGGTTTGCCAGGACGGCAGGAAGTCGTGCGTGAGGTTAACGGAATCACGTACGTCAATGACACGACCGCGACCTCTCCAGATGGCGCTATCGCAGCCTTGGAACGGTTCGGAGAAGGGAAGAAGGTGGTTCTCATCGCTGGCGGGGCGTCCAAGAACCTGCCGTTCGACAAGCTCGGAGAGGAAATTGGACGCACGTGCAAAACCGTCGTCCTGCTCGAAGGCGACGCAACGGATGCTCTGGATGCTGCCATCGGAGATACAGTTCTCAAACTACGTGCAGATTCCATGGCAAAAGCCGTTGAAGCAGCCTCTTCCGCGGCTCAGTTCGGTGACGTTGTTCTGCTCTCTCCGGGCACGGCGAGCTTTGGGATGTTCAAGAACGAATACGACCGCGGGGACCAGTTTGTGGAGGCGGTGAGGGGGTTGTAAAAGATTATGAAATCTTCCATTGGAACGTCTATGGTTGCGAACGATCTTTTGGTGGATCCTGCGAAGCGGTTTTCTTTTCTGGCTTCTCGGCCGCAATCCATCCAGCGGGATGAAATGGTCTATCTTCTTTTGGAAAAATACCAGAAGGATTTTCGACCAACGCTTGTGAGCCTTCCGTTAGAAGGAGACAACCGAGCCCTTTATGTGGAAAAGAAAAGTTGGGAACAGTTGTTGGAGCATTTGATCCAAACCATGCTCGTACCAGGAAATTTTGAGAAGCATTTGGATACTTATCAGCACCTCACGAAAAAATACGCCGTGGAAATAAGATCGCTCGAAACGTTCCCAAAGACAAAAAAGGATCTTTTGACGGCCTATCAATCCTTCCTCGGATGTATTCAGGAGCTTGCGGATTATCTCTTCATGCCTTTTGCGATTGAAAAAATTCTTTCGCCGCGTTTCCATGAACAGATCATGCAGGAAGAACCTGTGAAGGGGGAAGATATATTTCAAGCCATCGGGATGCCCACGCTTGCCAATGAGTTTCAAAAGATGCGTATAGAAATTTGTGATGCCGTTCTTGAACGCGTATCTCCTCTTGAAAAAAGCCGCGACTTGTCCAAGAAGTTTGGTTGGTATGGAGAGTATTCCTATGTGGAACCTTTACTTGATTCCGCATTTTTCCTTGAGGAAATGGGAAAAATGTCTCCTGTCCAAGCTCTTGAAGAAAAGACGCGTATTTTGTACGAGCTTGAAAAAGGAAGGGAGGAAATGGAGAGGATTTTTCCCATGCTCAGAACGGATCAACAGCGCTTGTCGGTAAAGATTTTGAACACGTATACATTTTTGCGATCCGATCGTATAGATCTTCTTAAAAAGATTCAGTGTTCAGGAAGAATTATTTTTGAATCTGTCGCAGAATTTTTAAGAAACGAAACCAGTCTGTTATGGACGCGGCCGCTGGTTGTAAGTCTGCTCAATGCGGAAATTATTTCCTATCTTTCTGATGGGATTATTCCTGCTTATGAACGGATTCCCGAGAGGAAAGGAGCTGTTTATTATCGGGATACCGAGCGAACGGAAATAATGGCACAAAAAGAAGAGGTGGACAAAATAGTTGCCGCTTTTACAAAAACCACGGATAAGACCATTAAAGGGATGATTGCGTTCAAGGGGGTGGCCGCCGGACCTACTGTGTTGGTTTTTAACAAACAAGATCTGAAAAAAGTGAAACCCGGCATGATCCTCATTGCAAGGACGACGATGCCCGATTATACACATGCCATGAAAATCGCCGCGGCTTTCGTAACGGAAGAGGGTGGAATAACGTCCCACGCCGCCATTATTGCCAGGGAACTGAAAAAGCCGTGTATCGTTGGAACAGGCAATTGTACAAAATTATTGAAAGACGGCGATCTGGTCGAAGTGGATGCGGAGAAAGGGATAGTAAAAATCCTTTGATGAAAAATCTATGATTTCATCCGACCCCCAGAATGTTTTTCCTGAATCTTTAGACGCATACCAATTTCAACCGGAAGGTGGGCGGGCGGCTTTTTATTTTTTTGATTACCTTTTAATCAAACAATACTCCGTTGAGAATCCTGATTGGCCCTTGGGAGACATCAATACGGTTTCGGCTTATACCAACCACCAGGCGAAGTGGTTTCGCATCCACAAGGACTCATCTGAATATGCCAAGGCCCTTGAGGGGTTTGTCTGTCAGCCGCGTTTGGCCGATAGGCTTTTGGGCTATCTAAAAAAACAGAGACAGACCACCATCAACCTTTTACGGAGGGATTATCAAAAAATGAGTGATGAAGGGTTGAGAGAATTTCTCGACCTCCTTGTATCTTGTTTTTATCGTCTTTTGCGTCCATCAAGCGTGATTCGACTGGTTGATTTAGGAATCATCGCTGAATTGAAAAAGGCTTCTGAGACGTTTGGTTGGACCGCGGAAATTCCCGCCCTTCTTTCTGCGAATGGATCATTGAGTTTTGCTTTGCAGGAAGAAAAAGAAATGCTCAATTTGGCCATTAAGATGAACAAAAAAAGATTAACGGTCGAACAGCGATCTGTTTTATCCTCGTTGTCGAATATCCAGGAAAGATTCTGTCATTCTGAGCTCGGTTATTATAACGAACCCATCAAAACCTTGGATGATTACAGACGAAAATTGCTTTCCGTGGCTGCAATGGATCCTGAAAAGCGTCTGAAAGAAATAAACCAGAATCAAAAAGAGACGAGAGAGAAGAGAAAACGGTTTTTCAAAAAGCTCGATAAACGGCTGAAGACACTCTCTCAGCTGGCAGCAAAAATGGCTTTTGTGAAGGATCATTATAAATTTTTCATGAATCAGGCAATTTATTTTTGTGAGCCCGTATTTTTTGAACTGGCGAAAAGAACGGGCCAGTCGGTTGACGGTTTGAAAGATTTATCGCCGGAAGAAATAAAGGATCTGCTTCTTCAAAAATCCTTGGATGAACAGGGTGTAACGGAAAGAATTTCCCAGCATGTTCTGATTACTTTTCAGAAAGTGTTTTACGTCTTGACAGGTGTCGAAGCACGGGATTTCAGAACAAAATTTTTGACCCACGAAAATAAAACAGGTGATTTAAAAGGACGTTGTGCTTCGCTTGGTCGAGCAACAGGAAAAGTCAAAGTGATTTTAAACCCGAAGGATTTTTCCAAGATGGAGGCCGGCAATATTTTGGTTGTCATGAATACCAGCCCAGATTTTCTTTGCATCCTTAAAAAAGCCGCAGCCATTGTGGCCGAAGAAGGTGGTTTGACCTCCCACGTTTCCATTATCAGTCGTGAGATGTGCGTTCCGGCCGTGGTGGGAGTTGCGCGAGCCACCGATGTCCTAAAAGACGGGGACCTCGTTGAAGTGGATGCGGAGAAGGGAATCATAAAAATTTTAGAACCCGCTTCTTCCTAATTTTCTCCTTTATGCTTGCGGAAGCCTTTTTGCGCGAAGCGGATGGATTAGAACTCAGTCCGCCGCTCCACAACTCTCGGATCTTCGTCCAAGCCAATGGCTGGAATACGGACGCCTATTTTCATGCTTTTTACGAGGATCGAACACCTTTCCCCCTTTTGCTTCTCTGCGGAGCGTCGGAAGGCATCATGTACATTCCGATTTCTAAAGCCAAGGCGGTTGCTTCGGAAGTCTTCCAAAAATATTGGACGAAACCTTCCCTTCTTGAGGAAAAGGAAAAGCAATTCCATCTTTTTTCTGAAGAAATGGGAAAAGAGTACGACACACTTACGTATGCATTTGTCGCGACTCGTCCGTTTCCAGAAGCGTATGAACGTGCCTGCAGGGCCATGGATCACACGTGGAAACTTAATACACTTGCTTTCTTTTCGATTTATTTCGACCAGGAAATGGCCGTCTCCCTTCTGGAATCAGTCGGATCCTCTCTTACCGAATCTGACGTGGCAATTTTGTGGAATCGCGCGACGACTCCCGTGGCCGATTCGTTCGATAAGAGGCGCGAGAAGACGTTCATTCGACTTCTGAGACAAGGCTGCACGTTGGATCATTTTGTCGAGCCCTGCCAATATTTTGAAGCGGCTTACCACCATATTCCTTCCCAGGAAGAAACACGTTCACTTCTGCAGGAAAAATATGGGAAATGGATTGCGGATCCTGCACAAGCCGTAGAGTGGTTGAAACAAGAAGAGATTGATCTGACAGAACGCGTTCGGTCCTACAAAGAATGGCTGGCAACGCTTCCCAAGGACGGACAAAAACTCGTTCGTTATTTGCAATTCATCATGGATTGGCGTGACCGACGCAAAGATGACATTGGAAAAATGCTCGTTGTAACGTATCGCGTTGCCGAACGGGCTTTTGCTGAAGCCGGATTGGATTTCAAGCACATTCTTTATAGTCAGTTTGAGGAAATCGGACGTGGAACCGAAGTATTACGCTCTCTGGTAGATGTGTTTGAGCGCAGGGAAAAGGAGGGCTGTGCGGTTTTCGTTCATTCTGACGGTCGGAAAGAAGGGGAAGATGGAAATTTTGAAGGGAATAAGGAATGGATGGAATCAGTTTTTCTTCTTCAACAAACGAAGGGAGAAGAAGAACAAACGTTGCGCGGCCAAGTCGGTTCTCCAGGTAGAGTCCAGGGCCGCGTTCGCGTCGTAAAAAACATTGATGTGGAAGGGCGATTGTTTGAGACAGGCGAGGTTTTGGTCACGGGAATGACACGTCCAGAATTCGTTCCTCTCATGAAGAAGGCGACCGCGGTCGTGACGGACGAAGGCGGAATTACGTGTCATGCCGCCATCATTAGTCGAGAGATGAAAATTCCGTGTGTGATTGGTACAAAGGTGGCAACCAGGATTTTGAAAGACGGCGACCTGGTCGAAGTGGATGCGGAGAAGGGGATTGTAAAAATTTTAGAACGCTTCAAATAGGCTTTTACATGGTGAACGAAGGAAACCGGCGGTATTTTCCGCCGGTCTTTTTTTTGTTACACTGCCCCTGCGTATGATTCATCATTTTACGAAACAACAAGCCGCTGAACGGGCTAAAAAATTGCGGGATCTTATCAATCACCACCGTTACCAGTACCACGTCCTGGACCAACAGGAGCTTTCGGATGAGGCGCTTGATTCGCTCAAGCACGAGCTTTACCAGCTGGAACAGGAATTTCCGGGAACGTGCACACCGGATTCGCCCACCCAGCGAGTCGGAGGGAAAGCGCTCGATAAGTTCCAAAAAATCCGCCATCGCCACCGGATGCTTTCGATGGAGGACGTGTTTACGCCTGAGGAATTTGATGCGTGGTACGATCGGCTGGCCGAGCGGTTGGGTGTTTCTGTTTTTGATATTTTCTGCATGGTGAAGTTGGATGGTCTCGCGGTCTCCCTCACGTATCGCAATGGCATTTTAGAAACCGCAGCCACGCGTGGGGATGGGGAAATCGGCGAGGATGTCACCATGAACATTCGGACGATTGAGGCCGTTCCGCTTTCCTTGCGCGAGCCAACAGACGACGAACTTCGCCGCCTGCCTCCGCTCAAAAATTTTTTTACAGGAACCACGGAGATTCGCGGAGAGGTTTTTTTCCCTTCAAAGGATTTTGCCGCCTTTAATCGTCAACAAGAAAAGGAAGGAAAGCCGATATTTGCCAACCCGCGCAATGCGGCCGCAGGAACGATCCGACACCTTGATCCGAAAATGGCGGCACAACGCAAGCTCTCTTTTTTTGCCTGGGATCTTGTGACGGACGGCGGGCAAAAAACGCATGCGCAAGAATGGGAACTGCTTCAGGCGTTGGGTTTCCGTGTCCATCAGGAAAGTATTTTGGCAAAATCTAAAACGGATGTGCAGGCGTTCTGGCAGCGCATGCAGGAGCGACGCAGGGCACTCCCATTTTGGGTCGATGGCACCGTGGTTCGCGTTAATCAAAACGATTGGTTTGATCAGCTGGGCGTGGTTGGGAAAACACCGCGCGGGCTTGTGGCCTGGAAATTTCCTCCGGAAGAAGTAGCGACGGTCGTCGAGGGCGCCGAATGGTTCGTGGGCCGCACCGGAGCGCTCACACCTGTGGCTATCGTAAAGCCGACCTGGATCGGCGGCACAACGGTCACACACGCCTCGCTCCATAACGTGGATGAAATCAAACGTTTGGATGTACGGATCGGCGACACAGTCCTGCTCTATAAGGCTGGTGACATTATTCCCAAGGTCAAAACTGTTCTTAAAAAATTGCGGCCATTGAACGCCAAACAGATCATCCCGCCGCGCACCTGTCCCGTATGTACAACAGCGGTCCTCCGACGCGAAGGCGAAGTGGCAATCGTGTGTCCCAATGTGCATTGCTTGGCGCAAGACCGCGAGCGGGTTTTGCACGTGGCTCGGGCATTCGGCATCGATGGGTTGGGTCCGCAGACCGTGGCCGTTCTTATGGATGCGGGATTAGTTCAGTCCCCGCCGGATCTTTTTACTCTGACTCCGGAAGGGCTTCTGGAGCTGGATCGATTTGCCGATGTTTCTTCCCACAAGCTCGTGAACGAAATCCGCGCCCATAAGGAAATTCCTTTGGATCGATTCCTTATGGCTTTGGGCATTCCCAATGTCGGGGAAGAAACGGCTTATGATCTCGCCGTCCAGTTCGGAACGTTGGAGGCGTTTCTCCAGGCGTCAACGGATGAGTTGCTTTCTGTTCCGAACATCGGCGAGGTTGTTGCCGAGAGCATCTCTACATACCTGTCCGACGAACAGAACCAACGGATGATTGCCAGCTATGGGAAACAGAATGTGAACATCCTTCCGGCAAAGAACGTTCAGGGCCTGCCGCTTTCCGGCAAAACATTTGTTCTGACCGGCAGCCTTTCTTCTCTGTCGCGCGAGGAAGCAAAACAGAAACTGAAGGCGCTTGGCGCCACTCTTTCCGAATCCGTGAGCAAAAAAACGAGCTATGTCGTGACCGGAACGGATCCAGGGTCAAAGTTGTCAAAAGCTCAGGCCTTGGGTGTCCCTATCTTGTCGGAGGAGGGTTTGATCGGTATGATTGGCAAGAATCTATGACCAAAACCTACCAGTCGATCATTTCCTTGCTGACAGAACGCGGCGTTTCCTTTGAAACCAAGCACCATGAGCCAACCCTTACAAGCGAAGACGCGGCTCGGATTCGCGGGGTTGCCTTGTGCGACGGTGCGAAAGCATTGGTTCTTCGGGGAAAAAAGACAGGCAAGCACTGGCTGTTTGTCATGCCTGCAGACCGGCGTTTGGACAGCCATAAAGCCGCTATCCTCGCCGGAGAGTCTGTTAGTTTTGCGGAAGATCCGGAAGCGGTTACTGGGTGTGTGCGTGGATCTGTCCCTCCATTTGGTTCCGTTGTCGGTTTGCAGACCTTTTGCGACCAACGATTGGCAGAACACCCCATCATCCACTTCAATGCCGGTTCGCTCACGGATTCCATCACCATGGCCTATGCGGATTACGAGCGCCTTGAGCAGCCGACGGTGGTTGATTTTGTTCAAGATGTGACTTCATGAGTAGTATTTGTATGTCTCTTTCACGTGAATCTGTTGAAAAAATCGCCTCTTTAGCCAGAGTAAGACTTGAGGATGAAGAGAGGGTACTCTACCAAGAACAGCTTGGTTCCATTTTGGAATACGTTGAACAGCTTGGAGCGGCAGATACGTCCGGAGTGTCTGAGCTTGCGCGTGGAACAACGCGAACGAACGTGATGCGCGCGGACGAGAGCATTCCGTGCGATCCTGCGGTTCGTGAAGCCATGATTAAGGCGTTTCCTCGCCGACAAGGGGCGCTGTTGGAGGTCCAGGCCGTGTTTGAAGGAAGGACAGAATAATTCCATCCTCGTCATTGCGAGGAGCCCGTTTGTTTATAGCGACGAAGCAATCTCTCGAATGTATGATTAAAGAATTTTTTGGGGTTGGTGAGGCTTCTTCTCTCCTTCGAGAGAAAGAAATTTCAAGTCGGGAACTGATTCAATCTTGTCTGGACCGCATAGGGGTTCACGAAGAAAAAATTCACGCCTTTCTCGAACGTTCCGATTCCGTTTTGGAAGAGGCGGACCGGGTCGATGCAAGGCGCGCGGCCGGGGAAGAGCTCGGGCCTTTGGCTGGAATTCCGATCGCTGTCAAAACGGTGATTCTCACCAAAGGACAGCGAGCGACGGCTGGTTCCAAGATGCTGGAACATTATCAGGCAACGTACGATGCCACGGTCATCGAACGCCTGCGGCAGGCCAGCGCCATTATCGTCGGAATGACGAACACGGATGAGTTCGCTATGGGCTCTTCCACGGAGCACTCCCGCTTTGGTCCCACGCGCAATCCTTGGAATACAACGAAAGTTCCCGGTGGTTCCAGTGGTGGATCGGCTGCGGCTGTTGCTGCCGGATTTGCTTTGGCGGCTCTGGGTTCCGATACGGGCGGTTCTGTACGTCAGCCAGCAAGTTTGTGTGGTGTCACGGGCTTGAAGCCAAGCTATGGGCGTGTGAGCCGTTATGGACTCATTGCGCTCGTTTCCAGTTTTGATCAGATTGGTCCGTTCGCGCGGGACGTGGAGGGAGTTTCCCTTTTGTTGAATGCCATTGAGGGGCAGGATGCACGCGACGCCACGACAGGGATGGAACCGGCGACCGCGGTCTTTGATGCGCTTTCGAACAACGTTACGGGTTTGCATGTCGGTGTTCCCAAAGAGTACTTCATAGAAGGAATGGACGAGGAAGTCAAACAACGCGTCCAAGAAGCTATAGACCTTCTGGAAAAAGGCGGAGCAGAAATTATCGAAATTTCCCTTCCGCATTCCTCGCGCGCCCTTGCTGCCTACTACGTTATTCTTTTTTGCGAAGCCAGCTCCAACCTCGCCCGGTTCGACGGCATGCGGTACGGATTTTCTTCCACAGGATCGAATCTCAAAGATACCTATGAACTCTCCCGCGGAGATGGATTCGGGGCAGAGACGAAGCGCCGGATCATGTTGGGGACCTATGCGCTTTCAAAGGGGTATTACGACGCCTACTATAAACAGGCTGCTCGGGTGCGCGCTCTTGTTCGGCAGGATTTTGAGGAAGCGTTCAAGCGAGTAGACGTCGTGGTCGGCCCCACGTCTCCGTCCGTGGCTTGGAACATCGGGGAAAAATTTGAAGACCCGATAGCAATGTATCTTTCCGACATCTATACGATTTCTGCCAACCTGGCCGGTATCTGTTCCCTGTCCGTCCCCTGCGGATTTGCGCATGGCCTTCCGGTTGGGTTGCAGCTCATGGCGCGGCCGTTCGGCGAGGCAACGGTTCTACGGGCAGGGAAGTACTACCAAAGCGTGACCGATTGGCACAAGCAGACGCCGAAAATGGACGAGTAATTCGAATACATATGCAACGGCGGATTGGCGTAGGGATGGGCCGCGACCCATCCCTACGCCCACCGTCCCGCCGTTGCAATACGATAAATTCCGTTGTGTTTCCCTACATCGAATGGCACACGTTTCACCTCGGCCCCCTGACTCTTCAGGTCTGGGGAATGTTTGTTGCCCTCGGATTTTTGATTGGGGCAGCCGTGTCCGCTCGACAGGCAAGACGAAAGGGAATTGACCCAGCCCTTATCTGGGATCTGACTGGTTGGGTCATGATCGGGGCATTCCTCTTCGCCCGAGTGTCCCATGTTTTTTTCTATGAGCCGTCTTTCTACCTGACCCATCCAGCGGAAATTTTGGCGATCTGGAACGGAGGATTTTCCAGTATTGGGGGATTCGTGGGAGCGACGCTTTTCGGTCTATGGTTCTTGCGACGGCGTAAAGTTAATATCTTGTCTGTGGTAGATGCGGCTGTTTTTGGCTTGCCGCTGGGTTATGGCATTGGTCGTATTGGCTGTGCCCTTATTCACGATCATCCGGGAAGGCCAACGTCCTTTTTTCTTGGAGAACGTTATCCGGATGGTGTGGTACGTCACGACCATGGTTTTTACCTTTCTTTGCTTGGTTTTTTCCTTTTTCTTCTTTTCCTTATTCTTAAACGTCGAAATCCTCCGGAGGGAATGTATCCAGCGGTTTTTTTAATCGGATACGGGGTGGCCCGTTTCTTTCTTGATTTTTTACGTGCCACGACCGGACCAATCGTAGATACGCGGTATTTTTTTCTGACCCCGGCCCAGTATTTTAGTTTAGGGATGGTTGTGGTGGGCGTTTGGATCTTGGTGAAAATTTTTAAAATAAGTAATGAATCAAAAATAGAAACGTTTGATCCAAAGACTGGTGCGAGTTTTTTAATTGAAGGGATTAAATATCATTATGGAAATTTTGAAAAATTTAGCCAGGAGTTGGAAAAAAAAGTAAATAATTCGGATCTTTTTGTGTTCGAGAATCAAGATATCATCAATAAAATGAAACACGAAGCAGTAGCGTATATCAATAGAATTGGACAATTTTACTATTTTGCAAAAGGTGAAACAGTTAAAAATAAATTGGGGGATCCAAAAAAAACAATACCAACAATCTCATCTTTCATAGGATTTCGTCATAAATATTCTGCCCACAGAGCGGTTGATAAATCCGAAGGGGAAAATCCTATTTTTATGAATCAACTTAACAGGTCTTTTTCAACCCAAGCGGTGTTTATGAATGGCCGTTTGATTTTTCAAATTATTGCCAATCCTAATTTTAAAAAAAATCGAACTTTTGATATTTTAGTAGAGAATAAAAAAATTGTTAGAGAAGCCGAATCGTTGATTTCACTCTTGTAAAAATAATGCGGGCCTTTTTAAAAAATTTGACTTATCCTCAGAATTTTCTAAAATAGAGCTAGAAATGAGAAATCCATTCTATGCAAAAAATAGCTCTAAAAGCAGCTATCTGGAAAGAAGGGAAGCAGTATGTCTCTCAGTGCCTCAATGTTGATGTGGCAAGTTTTGGGACAACAAAAAAAGAAGCCTTGGATAATTTACGAGAAGCCGTAGGGTTCTATTTTGAAGATTCGAAAACGCAAAAAATTTCTCGCGTAGAAAAACCGGATGTGGTTTCTTTCAAATTGCAGCATGCCTAAACCGGTTTTACTTAAACGTATTTTAGAAGTTCTTGGAGACAAGGGTTTCTTTTTTCTCTGTCAAAAAGGCAGTCATGCAAAATATCGTAAGGTTGGCAATCCTACTCTCACCGTCATTGTGCCCATGCATGGTAAGGAGATACCTCTTGGTACTTTTAGGTCTATCTTACGTCAGGCCGGTTTAATGGAAGAAGATTTCAAGAAAAAATAAAAGGAGGTGTCGTTTGTTCAACACCTCCACGTGAGTCCGACCCCTGTCGTTGATTTTTCGATCCCCGTAGAGGTCAGTTCTGTTGCTGTCTCGAGAATTCGTCCATGATCCACTCACCCAAAGGCTTGTCTGGATCGCGGTTCGAAAGATCCAGAAACAAGGGCTCCCCATCCTTCGACGACGTGAATTCCAGCAGCTTGGCGCCGCATACAGGGCATTGATAGGTGTGCCTTGGTTGAGGCCCGAACCGCACTTCCTGCATTTTCCAAAGCTGTAATTCCCCCCGAAAACATCTTGAACACCTCATTTTTTCTCCCCACTAAAATGACGAATTTTTGATGAACCCAAAAGTCAAAAGACATTTGATAATGTTAAAGAAAAAAAGTCAAATAGTGATACCCTCCGTTCTGGACAAAAAAGGGAAAATACGCTGAGATGTCTCTAGGGTAGACAGATTTTGGGCAAAAACAAAGAAAGGGGGTCCAAAGATGGATGCCGTTGTTGTGGCAGCAGGGTACGGGACCATTCAGCCGGGAAAATCAAAACTTGTTGAAGAAATTGACGGAGCCGGCGGACCCACAGTCATCACGCAGCTCATGCGTGCGTTGGTTCCGTGTCTTGAAATCGAGAGGGTCGTCCTTGTGACGAACCCCCGTTATGGTGGAAGTATTTTGATTACCGCCCTGCAGGCTCTGGGTGATAGACTGGAGATGTCTTCTCTGGTCCAGACAGATCGTCGGGGAGCCGGAGACGCGGTTCGAGTGGCTCTACCACTCGTTCGATCCGAATCGTTTCTGGTTGTTTTTGGCGACATGCCTTTCTGGAGGGCAGAGACACTTCATCGTCTCATTGACGTCCATGAACAGAACGGGCTCTTCTTGTCCATGGCAACGGTGAGACTTGTTCCAGATCTCCCGCCGACATTTGAGAAATGGGGGCGGGTTCTGAGGGACGGTTGCGGAAGGATTCGGGGGGTCTCGCCAGATGGGGACAAGGGATCTGGATCCCGCGAGGTGAACCCCTCGCTGTACATTTTCGAGAAGGAGTTTTTTTGCAGAAGGATTTCTGATGTCCCCTTATTTCGACGGACAGATGGACATCCGGATGAAATTTCCCTTCCTCCTCTTGTGGCCATGGCCTATGAGGAGGAAAAGGAAGGAATCGGAAATCTCGTCGTGGATGACCCCACGGAAGCCATGGGGATCAACACAGTTGAAGATCTGCGTCTTGCGCGAAATTTTTTCGCGCTGCGCAGGGGATGACGCATCAAGGCGGGAACGGAGACTCCGTTGCCCGCTTTTTTATTCGTTTGAGCCAAACAGTGATTTCCAAAATCCTTTTTTAGGCGAAGGTGTTGATTCCTCTCCTGTCTCATTTTCCTGGCGAAACGATTGAATCATCGAGATCATGCGGCCCATTTCTTGCTCAAGGATCGGGCCATCATATTCGCCCCCGTGCATGGCGCCGCTGCCAAGATTTGACGGCTTTTGGTCAAGATGGAGGTTAAGTTGGAGCCCGTTGTTCTGCTCTTCGACATAGGCATGAAAACGGGGAAAGTTTCCGCCAGATGTCCGTCGGGAAAAACTGATCTGGCCTCCGTGGCCAAGGTGCTCGCCGTAGCCAAGCCGACGTAGGAGATTACGGGCATTGTCTGGAAGAGGACCTGGAAGAAAAGATTTCATAGAAGGGGAGGTGGACGGAAAAAAGATGAATAAGGTATGATGGGGTGAGTTTACAGGCAAGACGATTTTTTTGAAAGAAAAGATCGGTTTTCTTTGTAGAAAAGAGAGAATATTTTATGCGTATGATTTTTTCTCCCAAATTTTTCTTCTTCAGTCTTCCGACCCTTGCCCTCCTCTTGCTGGGTGTTGGTTGTTCGGACGTCTCCCGTTCTTCCCAAGAGTCCTCGTCTGTTTCGTCCGGCCGTCCGGTTGCGCCTCCGCGCGAGTCCCTACAAAATTTGAAAAGCCAGCGGGGGTCGCGCCAAATTTTGCTTGTGGGGACTGGGTGCGATGTGTCTGCCTATACAGAAAATGCTTCAAAAATTTATCAGGAGAAAGACTTGGGATCCTTTACGGTTGTGATTGCACAATTCGACGGGACTGAGCCGCCGAAAGTGGACAGTTCCGATGCTTGTCTCAAGATGAGCTTTCCGTCACGCGACCTTGTTTCCGTTCGGAAAATGCTTGCCTTGCTTCAAGAGGATCTTCAAAAACAGCTTGAATCTTCCGGAGCGAGCGTGAGTCTGCAAAATGACCTCCCTGGATCCTGCGATCGCGTGGCTGCCATTGTTACCAAGCGGTTCCCATCGTTTGCTCAGAAAGCCAAGGCGCGTTGCGAGGCCCTGAAAGCCCAACAGCAGAAGGAACAAGGTTCCGGCCAGGATGACCTCCAGTACGATTCTGAAAACCAACAGTGCGGGGTCAAGCCGGATTCTGCCTGCTCTCCTGGCATGAGCGAGAGTCAGTATGTTGCTTATACAATGGGTTTTGTTACGCCTTCCGATTCCGCGGTCGTAGGCGAAGCCAAAAAATATGCAACGATCGACGACCTCTATACAGCCATGCAGAAGCGTCCCTGGGAATCGGATACGAACCTGTTCGGCTGCGCGGATAAATTTCAAAAACCGAATTACTATCTAACGACATCCCCGACGCTTGAAAGTAACATGATGTGCGGATTGGCCGCGGGAGACTGCGACGATAAAGCAAATGCGTTCGCATCGCTTCTTATTGCCTCTGGCCTGTTCGACCGTTCCGAAGTACGGGTGGCCATGGGAACGGTCCAGTTTGGCAGCCGTCCTACGGATATCGGTGGCCATGCTTGGACCGAGGTCTATCTCGGGGACCACTGGATTCCCGTTGACGCGACGGTCGGGGTTTCCTGCAATGACAATGGGGCATGCACGCCATATCAGCCAGGATTTGATTGGGATTATTTCAATTACACCACCTATCCGGTGATTGAATATTGGGGTTGGGCCAATGACCAGTGGTCTTATATTGTCTCAACAAAACAGGCCAGTTCTGGTTTACCAGCCTACTGGAAAGAGGAAGCTAAGACAGCTTACGAGGCTGGCATGTAAGGGCTAAAATAGCAATAATTTTCTCCTGTTGACTTTTTTTGACAAAAATGATAGGATAAAGCCATCCTGAAGCAGAAATAGCTGCTTTGGATGAGGAAAAAGGAAAAAAGGAGGCAAAAATGCCACGCATTGTTTTTTTTACGGATTGGATGGATCGCGGGTCGGAGATCGAGGTCACGGATGGTGATCTCGAGAAAATCTTGAACGCGACCTGGTACGGAGTCGTAAGGCCGTTTGAAAAAACGGAGGCGCATCAGACTCCGTTCGGCGATTTGAGCAGCAGGGACGCGGAAATCAAAATCGCCGAGGCAAGGATCGCAGCCGAAAAAGAAAGGCTGCGATCCAAAATTTTGGATCTGATCGTCAAAGAAAGAAAAGTCCACCCTCGGCGCAAGCCTGGGAGTCGGGCGGATAACGCGGCTGTTGCCAAGATAGTTTTCGGGAGGTTGTCTGACCTCCTGTAAAAGTTGCAAAGGGGTCTGGCTTTCCCCTTGGATGGTTCACCATCCAAATCTTTGGCGTAAGCGAGGATGAACAAGCTGGGGGTCACTTACGGTCGCAAGACGCTAACCCCGATCCCTGCTCGTAAAAAGGCAGGAGATCTCAAGTTCCTAGAGCAAGTGAAATTTCTCCCGGAGTTTGAAAGTCTTTGGGAAGAGAGGACTCTAGGCGCAGGAGGTGTCCCGAAGCAGCGGGTAACCCTCGCGAAAGCGATACTGCTTCACGGTTGGTGCAAAGCATTGATCGTGAAAACGGCCTGTCTCAGGTCGGTCCGAGGCCCAGACTACTTTCAGGGCTAAACGGGAATAAAAGAGACTTTTCTCCAGGTCGTGCGGCAAGGCTTGCTTCGCACGACCCCTCGGATGAATTCCTGACCCCTCGACAAGCTCAGGGTCGGGAAATTTGAGAGGTTCTATTCAATAAGCTCGCGCGAAGACTACTCTTCGTTGGGAAGGCTTTCCACTCAAGACGCACACACCCTTTTCTTCCGGTGCTTCAAATGGCAGACAACGAATGGTCGCGTTGGTCTCCTCTTTAATTTTGGCTTCAACCTCAGCCTCGCCGCACCAGTGGGCAAGGACGAATTTTCCGTTCTCGATTGCCATTTTAAATGCATCCCAGGTATCAACACGAACGGACCGTTGGTCACGATAGGCTTTGGCACGAGCGAAAAGAGCTCCCTGAATTTCTTCCAATCGTTTTGGAATTTCAATTGCCAGGTTGGAGAATGACACGTCTTCTTTTTCTCCGGAGTCGCGGCGTGCCACGACAACTTTTTCATTGAGAAGATCCTTGGGACCAAGTTCTAGACGCAAAGGGACGCCTTTCTTTTCCCATTCGTAGAATTTTTCCCCGGGACGTCCTTCTTTTTGATCGATTTTTACGCGCACGCCCACGGTTTTGAGCAAAGCCGCGATTTTTTCTGCTTGAGAGAGGACTTCGGCCCTTTGCTCATCTTTGAACCACAGGGGAACAACAACAACTTGAATAGGGGCAAGCCGCGGAGGAACAATCAACCCTTTATCATCGCTATGAGCCATGATAAGCCCGCCAATGGTGCGAGTGGAAAGACCCCAGCTGGTTTGCCAAGCAAACTGTTCAACGTTCTGCTCATCCGTAAATTTGACGTCAAAAGCCTTGGCAAAGTTCTGTCCAAGATCATGTGACGTTGCAAACTGAAGTGCCCTGCCATCCTGCATCATGGCTTCGAGACAGTAGGTGCGGTGAGCACCCGCAAATTTTTCTGATTCGCTCTTTTGACCGGGAATGACTGGAATGGCCATGACGTTTTCCGCGAAATCGCGATAGACCTCGAGCATCATTCGAGCACGCTCATCCGCTTGCTCATGGGTGGCATGGACGGTGTGGCCTTCTTGCCAGAGGAATTCGGTCGTGCGCAAAAAAAGGCGTGTGCGCTTTTCCCAACGCACCACGTTGGCCCACTGGTTAATGAGCAGGGGCAGGTCGCGGTAGGAATGGATCCAATCCTTGAAGGTCTCGTACATGATCGTTTCGGACGTTGGCCGGATCACCAGCGGCTCTTCGAGTTTTTCTCCTCCCGCATGGGTCACGACCGCCACCTCTGGAGCAAACCCTTCGACATGGTCGGCCTCGCGGGTAAGGAGGCTCTGCGGAATAAAAAGAGGGAAGTAGGCATTCTCCACACCTGTTTCCTTGAATCTGGCGTCCAGGATCGCTTGAATGCGTTCCCAAATGGCGTACCCGTACGGCTTGATAACCATGCAGCCCTTGACCGGGGAATGTTGCGCCATGTCTGCGGCCGCGATAACATCCAAATACCATTGGTTGTAATCTTCCGCGCGCGGCGTGAGATGTTTTTCGTCCATAGTATATACAGTGTAGCGGGAAACTGGTTCTTTTTTCAAGCCAAGGGAAAGAATTCCTCATGACAGAGAAAATTTCCGCTACGGACCGGGACAGGCAGCGTGAAATTGCCTGTAAAAACGGAAAGGTCGCCCATGAACCAGCGTGGCGCAGGACTTAGTACAAGGCAAGACAGGCATCACCGTCTTTGTTATACTTGGCTTGATTTTTTTTGATTTGGGTTGTGTATGAGTCGCCTTTCCCGCAGGTGGAAAATTTTCATGGTCGTTGCGGCGTTGAGTTTGGCCAGTTTTTTCGTGGACGTTTCTTTGGACGGCCCGCGCCTACGTTCTTCAAAATCTGCATGCAAAGTTTTAACGCCATTAGAAAAAGAAAGGGCTGAGAAAAATATCGTCTTAATAAACCATCTTCTTTCTCTTGAAAAAGTCGAACCGATGTCCGTAGAATTAATGTCTTTGAAAGGCCGCTGTCCTTGGACGGGATCTCCAGAGGAACCATTGCCGGATAGATTTTCTCCCATCATTATTAAAGTTACTGGTGGCTTCATTCCAGGTTCTGGCTTTCCTTGGACGGGGCAGTTTGTCGCCTCCAATCCTGGCACCTACATTTTGCGCGGTGTCAGTCTTCATCAGTTGGTTGAACTAACTCAAGTATCAGAAGTCAAGAAAATTAGGATCTCTGAGAAAGCATACATCATGCAGTCATCTGATGAATAAAGACTGGCCAGAGGGAAAGAATTCCTTTTGACAGAGAAAAGTCTACCGTATTTATGTTTACGCTTTTGAAAACGGTTGGGCGCGCCAGGCGAGCCCAGCTAGAAACGTCTCATGGGGTTGTCGAAACTCCGGTGTTCATGCCGATTGCGACCAAGGGGGCCGTGAAGACCCTTTCAGGATCGGAACTTGAATCAGCGGGAGCACAGATCATCCTGTCAAACACCTATCATCTTCTCCTTCGTCCGGGTCAGGAAGCGCTCCGAAAGATTGGCGGACTTCATCGCTTGATGAACTGGGACCGTCCGATTCTGACAGATAGCGGCGGATATCAAGTTTTCAGCCTCTCAAATCTTAACAAGACAACTGAGGAAGGGGTCACATTTCGATCCCATTTGGACGGTTCGAAAATTCTTTTGACTCCTGAAGGATCCATGGAAATGCAGGAAGTCATCGGTTCCGATCTTTTTATGTCATTCGATGATGTAGCGGCCGGGGCCTCTTCGAAGAAACGGTTCGAAGAGGCTATGGAACGGTCCATGCGATGGGCAGGAAGGTGTCGAGAGCATTTCAACCGTTTGGCTCCTTCTGGATCCCAGTTGTTTGGGATTGTCCAAGGAGGAATTCATGAGGATTTGCGCGAGCGTTCTGTTCGCGGTCTTCTAGAAATCGGATTTGATGGGTACGCGATTGGCGGTTTATCCGTGGGTGAGGGGAGGGAAGACGCCTATCGGATTGCAAAGGTTGTCTGTGATCGGCTCCCAGCCGACCGACCACGCTATTTTATGGGTGGGGGCATGCCGGAAGAAATCATCCATTACGTTTCGCTCGGGGTCGATTTGTTCGATTGTGTCCTCCCCACGCGCAATGCCCGGCATGGGACGCTCTTTACCTGGGCGGCTGATCCCGCATCCATCCCCTGGCGAGCATATCTCGTTGGCGACCGACCGATTCGTGCGGAAGAAATTTATCAAAAAATGCATGTAACCAACGAACAGTATACACTCGATCTTTCGGCGCCCGATGTTTTCTGCGATTGTGAAACCTGTCGGACCGTTTCCAAAGCCTATTTGCGCCACCTGTTTGCAACAAGAGAAATTTTGGGATTACGGCTGGCAACCATGCACAATGTCCGTTTTTACCTGCGTCTTTTGGAAGAACTCCGGGGAGCGGTTGCCTAGCGCGAACCGTTCTTTTTTTGTTATGATCTGAGAAGGAAACCTGAAAAGAGGTCGAGTCGTATGCCAAAAGAAAGGAGAAAAAAAGAAAAAAGGGAAGAGACGCCTGTTCTGCTCTTGAAAGGTTCCCTTTATTTTTGGACAGAACGTCCGGACATGCGGGCGTTTTTGCCGTTTTTTCAGAGAGGTTCCGGACATCGAAATCTTCCACGATGTCTGTATGACGATGCGCCGCCTGTCCTATTTTCTCAAATTCCCTCTGGGCGGTTTCGGCACAGGCAGGTCGCGAAGGTTTTGGATGTGGAAGCGGAAAAGGCCGTTCAGGAAGCCTATGGGTTGGCGGTCAAGTTCGGGAATGCTCAGGTCGGGACGCTTCATCTTTTTCTTGGCGCCCTTAGCTCTCCTTCTGTTGCGGTTGTTTTCGGTCGCCTCGGCCTTTCTTTTGATTCCATACGGGCCGCTCTTGTCCGCCGGTTGTCGGATCTTCCCCCTCAAACCCGTCCGCATTTTACACGAGAAGCCGTGGAATCTGTTCTCGCTTCCTGTGGGAGTGCTTTTTTGGAAGGGAGAAAACGGGTTTCCCCTTTGAGATTATTAGAGGAAGCCTACCGTCGGGATGCGTGCGTTCAAGCATTGCTTCATGATTTGGGGGTGGATCGTGCCCGATTTGAAAACGTGGTCGCATGGGTGCGCATTGATGCCCGTCGGCGCGAATATTTTGAGCCACTGGGTGATGAAGCTACGCGACCATCCTCCCGGAAGACGGCGCATCGCCGTGTAATGTCCACTGTCACTCCTCTTTTGGACCAATACGCTCAGGATTTGACAGCCCAGGCCGCAGCCGGACGTCTTCCTCTATTGATTGGGCGAAGACGAGAACTTGAAGAAATTTTTCAGGTATTGAAAAGCGACGCCCGTCGTGCTGTCATCCTTGTCGGTTTTCCAGGAACAGGCAGACGGGCTCTTTTGGCCGGCCTGGCACAGCATTTAGTGGAAGAGATGGTTCCTGCGCCGCTGCAACACAAGCGACTAATGACCCTTTCGCTTTCTTCCTTTTTTTTAAAAAAGTCCTCTTCCGATTCCGAAGAACATTTTTCTCATCTTCTTTCCGAGGTTCAACAGACAGGTGACGTGATTCTTGTCCTGTCGGATCTCGAACAAATAACAGAAACAAAAGGGAAACTCCTAAACCTTCTTGTCCAAGCCATTTCCAACGGGCTGCGGGCGGTAGCTGTTTGTGATTCGGAACTTTACCGTCGTGAGGTTGCCACTTCCTCTCTAGGTCTGGCTTTTAAACGCCTTGTCGTTGAAGAACCTGGCGAGAATGAGGCGATTCGTATGCTTGAAAGCAAAATCGGCCGCATAGAGGCTCGTCAGGGTATGTTTTTTTCCTTTGAAGCTGTTGAGAAGTGTGTGGCCCTTTCTGACCGATATCTCCATGACCGTTGTCTGCCATTGAAGGCGATTGAACTCGCAGAAGAAACGGCCCTGGACGCACGCAATTCCCAGGGGTCTAACACGTTGATCACGGGCGAGGACGTGATGCGTTCGATTTTAAAAAAAATGAAGATGCCCCTCGGACGTGACGACGGGTCCGGACGGGATCTCCTCTCCCATTTGGAGGAGCGGCTGCAGCAAGGCATCCCCGGTCGGAAGGAGATCGTCCATGCCGTTGCCGTTGCTTTACAGCGCGCCCGTTCCATGCAGCGCGAGGATAGGCGCCCTCTTATTTCCTTCCTCTTTCTCGGACCGAAGAATAGTGAGAAAGCCGCGTTCGCCAAAACAATCGCGGAGGTCTTTTTCGGCAGCGAAAAAGCATGGGTTCCCTTGGAGATGTCAGGTGGTCAAGGAGCGGAGGAGGGAGAACAGATGTTGGGTGCTCCGGAAAAAGAAAAGAAAAGGGAGGTAGCGGATCTGATACAGGAAGACCCATTCCGCATTCTTTTTCTGCAGGACCTTGAAGAATTTTCTCCGAATTTTTTGGCTTCTTTTCAACGGATAATGACGGAAGGAACGCTTGAGGATGTCTTTGGTCGGACGATTGATTTTTCAAATACGGTTCTGATTGCCGCGTCAGATAAAGAGATGGATTTTCTCCGGAAAAAGGGGAGCGATTGGTCTGCGTTTTTGGATTGTTTTGATGAGATTGTCGTTTTCGGGTGATCCTTTCTATGACTGTTTCGTTTTTCTTTTGGTTTCTGATTGCCTTGGCTGGTTCGTTTGCCCTGACCCCTCTGGTTGCCCGAGTTGCCGTTCACTCCAAGGTTGTCGACCGGCCAGACAACGTTCGTCGGCTCCATGCTCGGCCTATTCCTTTAGGGGGAGGCTTGGCTCCCTACGCGGCTTTGGCAATCTGTCTTTGTTTGCTTTTGCTAGGCGATTCTTCCGCTCCTTTGACATCCGGAGCGATCACAATTCAAAATTACGTTGGTTTTTTGGCCGGCGGATTCATTCTTATGGTAGGGGGAACGTTGGACGATCGTTATCGACTGCCGCCACGTTGGTCTTTTCTTTTTCCTGTCCTTGCAGCAGGAACCGTCGTCGGGTTTGGTATTGAGGTGACGAAGTTGACGAATCCATTTGGCGGCATCTTCTTTTTAGAAGCTTGGCAATCAGATTTTCTTGTTTTTTTCTGGCTGCTCGTCCTGATGTATACAACAAAACTTTTGGATGGATTGGACGGACTTTCAACCGGTGTGACTACTATTGGGACATTTTTCGTTCTTCTGCTCACGCTCACGCCCGTTTATTTCCAGGGCGACGTCGCCCTGTTTTCTAGTATCGCGTTTGGGTCCCTCTTGGGATTTCTCTTCTGGAATTTTTATCCGGCAAAAATTTTTTTGGGGGAAGGGGGCAGCACGTTCATGGGGTATCTGTTGGGTACGCTTGCTGTTATTTCAGGGGGAAAATTGGCGGTCGCCCTCTTGGCCTTGGGGATTCCGCTCTTTGACGCGGCCTGGGTCATCCTGCGGCGTTTGTCCCGTGGTGGCTGGCGCGCGGCTGTACATGGCGATCGAAAGCATTTGCACCACCGTCTCCTCGATTTGGGCTGGTCTCAGCGACGTGTGGTTCTTTCCTATTACGCCCTTGCAGCCGGCGTGGGTTCTCTCGCTCTATTTTTACAAAGTGGACAAAAGTTTCTCGCGTTAATTTTTCTGATTGTCGGTATGGCGGCCGCAGCGGGGTGGTTGATTCGGCAGGAAAAACAAGTCGAGGGTCTAAAGGGAAGTAAGAAGAGTGAGTAGAATCACCTGTGGGAACAGCTTTGCGTTACTTTTTTCGCCACCTTGGCCCGTGCCGTCCGACCGTCGCTGGCCTTTTTCTTGTAGGCATTCTTGATGGAGTCGTCGTTTTTTTATTCCCGTTCTTTTATCGGAATTTTCGCCGTCAGATCTGAATTCTTCATCCGTTGGAAGCCTGATAGGGTCTATTTCGTTTTGTATGTTGCCTCTCTTTTTTTTCAATGGATTTTGCGGCGTTACGGAGAGGCGTTGGGGTCGATTCTTGGAAATTATGCTCGGCTCGCGTTTGCATAAAAATTGGAAACCATTTCCCTTCCACGTCTCCTTTCTTCTCATTTCGGATACCTTCTCTCCCTCGTAAATCGAGTGGCTGATGGCCTTCAGCCACTCACGATGGGGTTCGTGTGGGAAATTCCTAAGACGTTTTCTTATTTTACCCTGTTTTTCTTTTTTACAGCACGACATTCCGTAGGGCTCGCTCTGTTAAACGCCGTTTTCCTCGCGGTCTTTGTTGGGACAAGTCTTGTCCTATCGCGGCGCATGGTGCCGCTCGCGCGCCAAGGAAATAACAGTCGGGCTTCCTTTTTGGAACGCTATGCTGACGTGTTGGCCAACTTGCCGACCGTGAGGCGTCTAGGAGTCTCGGTTTTTGTGCAAAAGAGAACAGGCGAAGCCGCGGAAACGAATGACCGAGACATCCGGGCTCTTCAACGTTTTCATGCAGCTCGCTGGTTTTTGTTGCATACACTTTTTGGTGCTGCTTTTCTTTCCACGATTGGCGTTTTTCTTTTTCAGATTTCGCGCGGGCAGCTTTCCCCTTCTATCCTTGTTCTTTTTATTGCGGCTTATGTGGCGGTTCGCGCTCATATTGAACGTCTTTCGGAATATGCGAAGTTCCTTATGGAAATGGGCGCCTATATCAAGGGGCTCGAAGAAGTCGTGGACGAACCGACGACGTCCGTAGAACACAAATCGTCTCCGTCGTCATGGGAAGAAATTTTCTGTGAAGGAATAACCTTCCACCATCCAGGGAACACAAATAGGATCCGTGTTCCCTTTTTCCGACTTCGAAGAGGAGAGATCGTCAACATTTCCGGGCCCTCCGGAGAAGGGAAGACGACCTTTCTTCATCTCCTAGCGAATTTTTTCAAACCAGAGGATGGACAAATAGGGATGGACGGGACACCTTATGAGAAAATGAGTCCGTTGTGGTTTCAAAATCAGACGATTTTCCTCTCCCAAGAAGTGGAATTTTTCAACGTGACACTTCGGGAGAATCTCTGTTTGGGAAAAGAAGTTGAAGAGAAGCGGTTGTGGAAATTTTTAGAAGAGGTTCATTTGGAAGAATGGGTCGGCCATTTAGCGGATGGGTTGGAAACCGTTGTTGGAGAAAAGGGGATCAAGCTTTCCGCTGGGCAAAAACAGCGGGTCAATCTGCTGCGTGGAGTGATTTTGGAACGAGACATTCTTTTTTTGGATGAACCCACATCCCATTTGGATGTCGGGACGGAACAGGTGGTTGTCGAATTCCTCCGGCGACATTTGCAGGGAAGGACAGCCGTGATAGTTTCCCATCGGGAAGCGCTCCGTGCGCTTTGTTCGCGATCTTACGTTATGGGTGGGCATATTTTAAAGGAGAAGGTCGGTTGACAGCCCTTGTCTTTTTTGACGAGGTGATGGGGTCTTATCCTTGACGCTCTGGTTTTGGTTTGATAATCTGAAGGATACAAAAAGGCCGCCCATGCGGCTTGGTAACGGCGGTCGGGACGTCTCCTCCTCGTTCCGACCCGCGAGTGCCAAGCCGGACAGGCGGCTTTTTTATGGGTGAATGTAGATCTCCACACCCGATCTTGTCTATTCGTTGAATTCTGCTATATACTGTCCGCGTCCTGAAAAGGGCGATCTTTTCCAAGGGAAGGAAATGGCTCGATAACAATATTCGGGGGTAGCTCCCTCCTACGTGCGGCCTTAAGGCCGGACTTCGGAGGGGTAAACAGCGATCTGAACCGCTTCGCTACCACTCGAAGATAATATATTCGGGGGTAGCTCAGCGGTAGAGCAGTTTCAGCCAAAGGCTGATCCGCCTTTGGCGGAGGCTGTTAACCTTCTTCTGAACTTCCGTCAATCTATGTTCACTGTTTACATCTTGCGAAGTGTAACGAATGGAAAGAGATACGTTGGTTACACTTCTAAGTCGGTAAACGATCGGTTGGAAGAACATCTAAGCGGCTCAAATTTGTGGACGCGAAGAAACGGACCGTTTACAATTATCCATACTGAAACGTTTGACACGAAGACTGAAGCCATTCAACGCGAGCATTTCCTCAAAAGTGGACAAGGAAGGAAATGGCTTGATAATAATATTCGGGGGTAGCTCAGCGGTAGAGCAGTTGGCTGTTAACCAATTGGTCGTGGGTTCGATCCCCACCCCCCGAGCCAATAAAAGACATCAGTTTTACTGGTGTTTTTTGTTTGACCCAAGTGGGACTTCAGAACCAAATTTTGATATATTGTACTTGTATGTCTGAATTATCCGAAAAACAAAGAATTGAGAAATGGGCTATCATGGCGACTTTTCCAATAAACGCCGGGAATGTGGGGTTGACTCAGAAAAACAGAGACGAGTGTTGCATGAGCTTCAAAAGTCAGGTGAATATATTTTTCACGGTTCATCAGTGCCCGGTATTGGAGAACTAGAACCAAGACAACCTTATGACTATACGGGCGGAGAGAAAAAACCACACGGTAATCCTTCTGTGGTCGGCACACCCTATGCAGATATCGCTATTTTTAGATCCCTTGTTTACACGGATTCAACTGGTTTTGGGTCAGATGATGAAGGGAATCTGAGTTTTAGTGCTTCAAAAATTGCCATGAACGACGCAAGAGAAAAAGTAGGTTATGTCTATGTGTTACCAAGAAGGGATTTCCGCCCAATGCGTGGGGGCGAGATGGAAATGGATTGGAGAGCAGAGTTATCGCAGACACCTGCACGAATTGTAAAAGTAACTTTTGATGATCTGCCAGATGGTATTCAAATGATTGAATCCAAAAAACCAGCTTCAGAATCTTGAAAAATTTTTTACACAAACTGAATCATCATCGCTTCAAACTGGCTCCAATTCGTGGTTCTGAACCTGTTCAGTATGCGGAGCCATATAAATACGACGGTCGATGACAGTCGTATTTATATTCCAGGACGAGCTCGAGGTTCGTTATGGGGTTGTAGCCGGTGCGGGTTCTGGGACTGGCGCGGGTGTGGGTGTGGGTGTGGGAGCAGGGGATGGTTCTGGCGTCGGCAACTCTACCTTGATGGTTGTTGGGGTCGACGAAGCCTTTGACATGCTCTGAAGGGCGGGCAGTCCGTAAATGAAGAACAAAACGACGATGACGGCGGCGATGACGAGCCCGACGATAAGCACTGCCGCCGAGCTATCTCCTGTCCCGGGTGTATTGACGATGGTTGCCATAGGGAATGTAAGGATGAACAAAGCCGTCGAAAGTTAGAGTACCTTTTGTCCATTGATGAGCCGGACGAGGATCACGATGACGGCGATGACCAACAGAATATGGATAAAGCCACCTAGGGTGTATGAGGTGACGAGTCCAAGTAGCCACAAAATGACGAGAACGACAGCGATGGTATAAAGCATAGAGGTCGATGTTAGGAATAAACGATCAAGCAGTGGTGTGACTTATTATGGGTTCCGTCTTTATGCTTTTCTGGATGGTACGAATGAGATCGCGTACGACCGGATTCGTCCGAACCGGCCGAGAATAAATCCTTTTTCCCGTTCGTTGTTTTTCCAAGAGCTGTGCGTGCACGAGAATTTTGATGTGCTGAGACGTGAGAGGAGCGGAGAGGTGAAGAACCTTCGCGATCGCACTGACCGAAATCTGCGGCTGATCGATTAACAGACGAAAGATGCGAAACCGCGTGGTGTCTCCCAGGGCCTTAAATACCGCAGAGAGGCGCCGGTCCGTGCCGTTCGGAAGTTTCCCCCCTTGTCGAACGATTGTTTGGGTGTTCATATTTAACAGTTAAACAATCATCTAACTCTCTACCTGTTAAGCGTACACCCCTCCCATCGCGCCGTCCACTACCCGGGAACGATTTCTTATTTTCCGACCCCGAAAACCAACTCTATTTATCAGAAACCGCCTTTTGGCATAACGGACACTTACTACCGTATTGGTCTTATTTCTCGAACAGCCGCATGTACTCTGAAAACACGAACAGGCGATTGCGTTTGAATCCTGTCGTTTCTTTCAGAATATCCTTCTCCTCGAAGACTTTGACTTTTAAGATATCAAATTGTCTGAAAAGTTACTTGGGTCTGCTCAAACCCCATCGATCCTGCCCTTGTAACGTTGTCTCCGATAGTGAAGATTCAAACAAATTCTACAACCGATTGCCGGTGTCATTGCAACATTTCTCTATAATGGCCTGCACGTACATCGGTATTCATTCGGAAAAGAGGTAGGTTAGGGAGCCATGTTTATAGCTTGAGCAAAGAGCAACCCTCGGTGTATCTCCTAGAAAACTGAAGCACCCGGGACGCAAAGTCGACGAATTTTCCTCAAACACCCAAAATTACAAATTCGCCTTCTTTTTTCGGTTCGATCCCCGACCACAGTTCTCGGTGGATTAATCACCCGAATTAAGGTACATTTTGCTTCATGAAATCCATCATTATCCGAGGTCCTCTCGGAGTCGGAAAAAGCACTGTTGCGAAAATGGCGGAGCATGACAAAATCATCAAGGGTTACAGTGATCGATTATCGTTTGTTAGGCTAACCGAACAAGAATACCGATTGGAAAATATTTAAATCTATGGAAAATATTGAACTCATCCAAAAAGCTGCATCCATGATCGCTCCTCGAAAAGTCGGCGATCGACTTTTTGGCGATGTTGGTGCAGCTCTCATTACAGATAAGGGAAGCGTCTACACAGGTGTTTGTCTTGATACATCGGGCATCGGGTTTTGTGCCGAACAGAGCGCCATAGCCGCAATGGTAACGGCTGGTGAGGCGAAGGTTCAGAAAATTGTTGCAACATGGAAAGATGAAAATGGTGATGTGTTCGTGATTTCTCCATGTGGTCATTGTCGAGAATTCATGTGTCAAACCAATGACGGCAAAATGGATATTGAAGTCATTTTGTCCAAAGAAAAAACCGTAATGCTTTCTGAGCTATTGCCTTGTCGGGATTCTTGGGAGCGAATATAATTGATAAATTATGAAAACTCTCAAATTTGCTTCTCATCTTGTTCCCCTTGTTCTTTCTGGAGAAAAAACCTCCACATGGCGGTTATTTGATGAGAAGGATTTATCAGTAGGAGATGAACTCACTTTTATCAATAAAGCCACTGGTGAGGAATTTGCAAAAGCGCGTGTAACCGCCGTTCGCGAGAAACGATTAGGTGACATTACTAGTGAGGATGAGGTGAAGGAAGGGAACGAACGTTTTAGAGACGCGACGGACAGGCTGAGAGCCTATAAAGGTTATTATGGTGATGCCGTAAGTGACGATACTGTTGTGAAGATGTTGAAATACGAGCTTGTAGCTTAAGGGATATGTTATCGCGATGAGGTCACGGTGAGCTGGTAAAAGCCCTCCATTTTTTCCATACTCACCTTAACTTCTGCATAAATACTCCCCAGTTCAGTAAAAAGGTAAGTAAGGGAGCCAAGAAGAACTGACCAACAAATCTTGGTCGGTTTTTCTTTTTTTGAAGATTTCCGTGTTGAGTCTTGTTTAAAAAAATTCGTTAGGATTATTTCTCAGATTCTTTCGCAAATTCTTGCTATACTGATGGATGTATGAAATGTGAGATTATCCGACAAAGAATACCGGTTGGAAAATATCTATGCAGTATAAAGCAATTTTTTGGGATGCTGACGGAGTAGTGCTCAAGTCATCTCTCCTATTTAGCGAACAGTTGGAGATTGATTATGGAATGAAGACGGAAATTCTTCAACGTTGATTAGCCTTACCCTCGAAGCAGGCTTCCCCATCAGAAATTATTCATTCGGAATTGATACGACTAAGATCCTGCGTTTTCTCTTATTATGGGTTATTCACGTAGACGAATGGTCATCCTTGCGGGGGTTTTTCTCGTCATCCTTACTGCTGTCGTTACAATAAGAATTCTCGCGGAAAGGGGAAAAAATGACGAAATTGAAGGGGCGCTCTATCGGGATGAAACAAGATCGGTAGAAGAGCGTGTTGAGGATCTTTTGGGCCGCATGACAACGGAGGAAAAAATTGGTCAGCTGGCACTGGTAGAGAAAAACAGCCTTCTTTTGAAGTCGGATATTGCCCGCTTTGGTCTTGGGGCCCTTCTGAGTGGCGGTGGCGGAGGGCCTGATTCTCCTGAACCGGAAGCTTGGCTAACAATGATCCATGATTTCCAAGATATCGCCAAGTCCACCCGTTTAGAGATTCCTTTACTGTATGGAGTCGATGCTGTTCACGGGCACAGCAACGTCTTTGGCGCGACGCTTTTTCCTCATGCCATTGGTCTTGGTGCGAGCGGTGATGTTGATTTGGTGCGGCGTATTGGCATGATAACCGCGGAGGAAATGGCTATGACGGGTGCAAATTGGAATTTTTCACCAACAGGAGACGTCGTTCAAGATATTCGTTGGGGTCGGACGTATGAAACCTTTGGTACTGATCCAAAGATGGTGAGCGATCTCACCGGTGCTTATGTAGAAGGCCTTCAATCACGGTCCGTTGTCGGGACAGCAAAGCATTATTTAGGCACGGGAGCTATGGTTTGGGGCACGTCCACCAATCGTGACTTCCAGCTTGATCAAGGGGCAATAACGATAGACGAAGCAACCTTGCGTTCCGTCCATCTTCCCCCGTTTGCAAGGGCTGTTCGCGCGGGGGTCGGGAGTATCATGGTTGGTCACGCTACATGGAATGGTGTTGAGCTGGTGGCAAATCACACGCTCCTAACCGATGTGTTGAAAGGTGAACTCGGTTTTGATGGGTTTGTGGTGTCTGATTGGTATGGAGTGTACGAGATTCCCGGTGATAAATACCACGCGCTTGTTACGGCCATAAACGCCGGCGTGGACATGGTGATGTTGCCGTATGATTATCGATTATTTACCCAAGACATGCGCCGAGCTGTGGAACAAGGTGACCTGTCCCGTGAGCGTTTGGACGACGCTGTCCGACGGATTCTTCGGGTAAAATTCGCGGCAGGTCTTTTTGAGAAGAGGGCGGTTCCAACATTTGATAGGAAGGCCTTCGGCTCAAGCGAACACCGAGAGGTCGCCCGTGAAGCCGTCCGCAAATCTTTGGTTCTTTTGAAAAATGAACAGCATGCACTTCCGATTTCGAAAACAACGGCGCACATTGTGGTCGCCGGGGGATCAGCAGATAACCTGGGGCGTCAGTCAGGGGGTTGGACGGTTGAGTGGCAGGGGATCGATGGGAATTGGATACCGGGTACGACAATTCTCCAGGCGATCAAGAGTGCGGTGTCTTCGCAGACGAAGGTTGAATACCGTCAGGCAGGAGACTTTCCTCTGGAAACAGAACTTGCTGATGTAGGAATTGCCGTGGTCGGAGAAGCTCCTTACGCTGAAGGGTGGGGTGATTCTGAACACCCTACGCTTTCCGACGAGGATCTGGAGGCAATTCGTCGCGTGAGAGCGATCAGCAAAAAATTAATCGTTGTCATTGTTTCCGGCCGCCCCTTGGATATAAGTTCTTCTGTGAAAAATTGGGATGCTGTGGTAGCTGCATGGTTACCAGGAAGCGAAGGGGGTGGGTTGGCAGATGTCCTTTTTGGTGATCATCCGTTCACAGGCACACTTCCCGTTGCTTGGCCGCTCGAAAAAAAAGACTGAAATTTGTCAAAATAGAAAAGCCGCACTCACGATGGTGCGGCTGAAGTCAGGCCGGGCCTGCGATCAGAGAGGGGAGATATAACAGTCTGTTGTCTTGTCTCCCTCCGGAAGGGGGTCGAACAGGTCTCCCCCCGTATAACCGGCGATCCAAATCCGCCCCCCTGCATCGATCCCGATCCCGTAACCATAATCGTTATCGTTTGGGGTCCCGAAGACTTTTTCTTCGAGGAGGGTCCCGTCGGTGGTACGACGATGTTCCACGACGATTTGAGATAAAAGAAGGTCGTCGTAGTGGCTCCCAATGATGTGGACGTCGTCAGAGCCGGTGATCACTCCGTGGAAAAAATCATCCCGCTCAAAGCCGGTCAGGACGAACCACCCACCGATCCCCAATTTCGTCACGAATCCCTCTGCGTAGGAATTCTCCGTGTAGGTGTTCCCCACGATGATGGAGCTTCCGTCGGCATCGATGACGAGGGCATGGGGAAAATCATCTTGTGAGGTACCAAACACTTCGACGTTTCCTTCCAAATCCAGATTCGTCGTCAGATTGGCGACCCATCCATCAATGCGACCATACACCGTTTCATCGGTGTGACCGATAACGACGATGCCCCCAGCTCGTTTTGCGAGCCCTGTGGCACTGCTTTTCGTGCCCTTTTCGAGAACCCATTTTCCAGCAGGCGTCCCATCGATGCCATAACGCGTTACGAATGCTCGATCGCCACCAGCCCCATTCGGTTCCCTCCCAGCCAGATAGACGAACCCCTCATCTACCACCACAGCATTCCCTGAGGAACCAGGGATTCCAAATCCGCTCCATGTCGGAGAACCCACGAAGGCCGCTTCGTCAACTGTTCCAGACACGAACACTTCTCCATCCATCAGGGTGATGTCACTGAATGAATCCGCGGATGCGGTTCCAAACTGCCACTCAAGCCGTGGAGTCCCGTCTGTGTCAAAACACGCCGCCATTGCATCGCTCCCTCCTGCGGAGAGTTGATACAAGTCCCCCCACGTCTCTCCTGCCACACAAACCAATGTGCCCTCTACCGCAAGGGCGGCGACGGTATCTGTCTCCTCGGACCCCCACTCCCATCCTGCGTCATCCACGAATTTGTCGCAGTCATTGTCGATGCCATCGGGCGGGTCACCTGCCTCAGGACCTTTTGCCGGATCCGTGTCGTCACAGTCACCGCTACACGACGTGGCGCCGTCACCGTCCGCATCGAGATCCTCATCCTTGACTCCATCACAATCGTTGTCGACGTGGTCGCAGATCTCGATGGCTCCGGGGTAAATCGAAGGGTTTCCGTCGTCGCAATCGCCATCGTCTTTGGTGTAGCCGTCACCGTCGCCGTCTTGCTGGCAGTCGGAAATGCCGCTCATCAAGAGAGCGGACATAATGAGCAACACAATAGACCAGATTTTCTTCATCGTCCTTTCCTCTTCTCTTACAGGTTTTCAAACAACGCGCCCGTTAAGGGTGGCAAAAGACTAGAAGAATTTTGAAAAAATGTCAAAGGATGGTATCCTTTTCATCGTTTTTCTCTAAGATACGGCCATGACGACCCCGCTACCCTTTCCGCGTTCCCGGAAAAATCAATCTGTTAAAAAAGAATCCGTGCGATGGAAACGGTTCAGGAACATCCTGGGTCCGGGAATCGTCACGGGTGCGGCGGATGATGATCCGTCCGGAATTGCGACGTATTCGCAAACCGGAGCTCAATTCGGATTTGGCATGCTCTGGACAGCCCTGTACCAAATCCCGCTTTTGATTGCTGTACAAGAAACCTGTGCACGAATTGGCGCCGTGACAGGGAAGGGACTGGCCGGGGTTATCAAGGAGCATTATTCGCGAAAAATTTTGATCGGGGCCGTGTTACTGGTCGTTACAGCCAATACGGTGAATATTGGCGCAGATCTTGGGGCCATTGCCGCGGCCGCCCAACTCGTTCTTCCGTTGCCGTTCGCTTTTTTTGCCGTGCTTGCGGCGGTTGTCATCCTCCTTTTAGAAGTGCTCGTCCCTTACAAGACCTATGTCAAGTTTCTGAAGTGGCTAACACTTGCCTTGTTGGCCTATCCTGTCACGGCTCTGCTTGTTCCACAGCCCTGGGGCGAAATTTTTCGTGCCACGCTTCTCCCGCATCTCACGTTCGACTTCTCGTGGTTGTTCATCATCACGGGCGTTTTTGGAACAACAATTTCGCCTTACATGTTTTTCTGGCAGGCCTCTGGGGAAGTCGAAGAGGAAATCGCTCAACATCGCTTGTCCCAAAAAGGTGGTCGGCCACGCGGGGTCGCTTCTTTTCTCCGGACAATGCGCACTGATACAGCCGTTGGCATGATCGTTGCAGAGCTGGCTCAATGGTTCATCCTCCTGACGGCTGCCAGCGTCCTGTTTCGTAACGGTATAACGAATATTACGACGGCCGCGGATGCGGCGCAGGCCCTTGAACCGCTTGTGCAATCTTTCCCCCACGCAGGTCAGATTGCCAGGAGCCTCTTTGCCATTGGGATTATCGGCTTGGGAATGCTTGGCATCCCGGTCCTTGCTGGTTCAGCGGCTTATGCTCTTTCGGAAGCGTTTGGATGGAAAGAAGGTCTGTATCAAAAATTTTCAAAAGCAAAAGGGTTTTATGGCGTTATCATTGTTTCAACCCTGATCGGCTTGCTGCTAAATTTCATTGGAATAGACCCCATAAAGGCCCTTGTTTTTACAGCAGTTTTCAATGGCGTCGCTTCGGTTCCCCTCCTTTTTCTCCTTGCGAAAATGAATGCTCATCCAACACTCCTTGGTCCTTATCGGGGAGGACGACTCTCACGCATGCTTGTGTGGTTGACGTTTGGCATCATGGCCCTGGCAGCCTTTGGGATGTTTTATGCCCTTGTTTCTCGCTTCTTTTGAGGGAGGCGACTCTTGACATTTTCGTCAAATTTTGTTGTTATTTCGTTCAGTTCTTGAAAAATTCAAGACGGATTCAGGATAAGCCTGGGGTCTTGACATGATGTCGGGATGAGGGGCAAGTCCAGAAAAAGGAGGCGAACGTGGCAAAGAAAACAAAGGACTTTTCCGTTGTGGTGTGGGTGTTCGGCTGGCTGCTCGGGGTCGCGGTGGCGTTACGCAAGCTGGCGAACGAGGCCAGTGTTCCGTTTGAGGCCTTCGAGCGCCTGGGATCGGAGAGGGGGGAAAGCACGTTGAAAAAGATCGTTCAAATCGTGAGGGGGGATTGGGAAAAAGAACAGTCGCACGGTGGAGCGATTCCTTTGGTCTCTTTCTCATCTTTCGATCACTATTCCGTTGTCACCGGGCCTTCCGTACCCCTTCCGGGATGGGAAACACTCAGCAGAAATTTCCCAAACGGAAACATTTCTTTTGCGTTTCGCGATCGACAACCATGGGTAAGGCATTCCTCTTGCCTTCATATCGACGAAATCCCGCGGGAGCAGGATTTTGTGGTGGGTTTTTTCTCAAGACCCGTCTATTCTACCCAGGCAATTTCGGCAGGAGTTTGTCAGGGCTATCGTCCTGCCCTCCATAATGAAGTCTATCGTCTTGTCCAGAGACACCCCGAATTGATCAAGAGCGTCTGGCTCGTGGCCATCGGATCTTGGATCTTCGTCGATGGAAGACGGCAAGTAGCCGTTATTGGAAAAAATGAGGGGGAGGTGTTCTTCGGAGTCGACGATTTCGAAAGCTTTTGGGAAAAAGGACGGTATGGTTTTGTCCTCGTCCGCGATGAAAGGCTCTGGGTAGACTCTGGGGAAGAACTCCATGTTCCTGAGGGGTGGTCCATCCGCCCCGAAGATCAAATTGTGGGGGCGGTGCGCGAACTTTTTGCTGTCAGTGAAGCGACTATTTTATTGATCCGTCCCACAGCGACCGTGGGAGAAGACCTCTGTACGGAGTTTGCCGGCTTCGGCTGCGCGAATGTCTGTGTGCATGACTACTTTCTCGTCAATCCGGAACGTTATCCGGAGAGTTGGAAAGGGTCGATCGTGCTTTTCTTGGGGACGATTTTTCACTCTCAGGCAAACGGACTCAGCTATATTGAGTATCTTTCTTGGGATGAAAAGACCGGGCAGTGCGTTTCAGGGAGCGTTTGCTTGGAGGAACGCTCTTTCAGCAACAAAATATACAGGGTTGCGGTCGTTCGACTGTAACCCACGTTTCTCTTTGACCCCATTCGGCGCGTCCGAATCCAATCCTCGGATTCACGCGTCGGATGGGGTCGTTTATTTTCAGAAAGATTCTTTTTTAATAAGGGTCGCGAGGTCAAGGATGCTATCGAAGCGGATTTGTTTTACGAAATCTTCCGCGTGGCTGACCACAATGAGGCAACCCTCGTAGGCATTGAGAGCTCGCGCGATGACCGGTAAATGGCGGAAGTTGATGTGGTTGGTGGGCTCGTCGAAAATGAGCAGTCCCGGAGCCTGGAGCACGAATCGTGCAAGGCACAGCAACCCTTTCTGTCCTTCGGACAGCGCGCCGATTGGTGTGGCAAGCGCTTCGCCATCGAGAAGGAATTTTGCCCCCGTGTGTCGAATCGTTTCGTTGTCCGGCTGATCCATGACTGCGGCAAGCGAAGCGTAAGCCGTTTCTGTAAAATCGAGCCCTGAAAAATCTTGTTTATAGTAACCGACCTTTACTCCTGGAGCTATCACGGCGCCTGGGTCATTGTCTTCAACGAGTGTACGCAACAACGTACTTTTTCCAATACCGTTTGGGCCTATAATAAACAGGTGATATCCGTGCCGAAGGGTGAGATCAATCTCTGCATGATGCGGTTCATGGTCGCGGATGACTTTTACGGATGTCAGACGCACAAGGGGCTCCGGAAATGGTTGCGCCGGAATCGTGAAATCCCCGATCGTACGGTCATCGCGCCGAACATCGACCATGTTTTCTTCGGCTTCTGCAACTTCATCCCTGAGTTTGCTTGCAAGTTTGCGCATCTTGCCGCCTTTGTGGGCAAAAAAATTCACCTTGTCTTTACGGTCTTGAATGGTTTTAAGCAGTTGTGCATTCCTGGCGCGATCACGTTCGACGCGTGCGGCGATTTCTTCCACCACGTCCGTGTAATTGCCATCGTATTTTTCAACCTTTCCGGTATAAACATCAAGATGCAACACCCCTTCTGTAAAACTGTTTAAAAAATTCGCGTCGTGCGAAATGACAAGCACCGTCTTTGGATACATGATGAGAAACGCTGTCAGGTGATCGATGCCATCGCGATCGAGATTATTCGTTGGCTCATCCAGGAGCAGAATATCCGGTTCTTGAATAAGGGCATAAGCAAGAAGGAGGCGCGCCTGCTGCCCACCAGAAAAGTCCCCGATAGTTTTGTCAAACGGCGCGGAAAAATTGACAGCCTCAAGCGCGTCCCGAATGCGCTTCTCAAGATTATGCGGCACGTCGGCAAAGGCATGGGAAAAATAATCGCGTACGGTCTCGGTCAGGTGCTCGCGCGCCATAACCTGCTTGGCAATAGCGATGGTGGCGCCGGGCAAAAGATGGATTCTTCCGCGGTCCGGCTTTAGCTCACCGGTGATAAGCTTAAACATCGTGCTTTTTCCCGCGCCGTTCTGGCCCATGAGCGTCAACTTTACCTCTTCGCGCACTGAAAAGCTGGCCTCATCTAAAAGAGGATTTTCTTCGGTGTGACCAAAGGAGACGTCTTCGAATCGGACAACAACATTTTTTTGAAGCATAGAGACACAGAAATCTACCATGGCCGCTGAAATAATGCGAGCCTCGGTCTTAGGATTTTAAAACCGTCATTTTGGAAATGGCGGTTTTTGGTGAAAAGCGGATCTTCGCCTAATTTTAGTAACGTTGAAAAATTTCTTCTAATTCCTTTTGGGAATAGAGGCCGTCAATGACTTCGAGAATATTGCCGTTTTGGTCTGCCAGAAGCGAAAAAGGCGTTCCTGGCGCTCCCAGACGCTGGGCCTCGGCAGCATCTGCTTTCACTTTTGCGTTGGAGGTGGCATTGGCAAGGCAGTCGTTGAAGAGGTTCTCGTCCAACCCAAGATCCTTTGAAATCGTGAAGAGCTCCTTTTCAGCTAAACCGTTGTTGGATGGCGTACGGTCGAAAACCATTTGAACATAGTCCCAAAATTTTCCCTGCACGCCTGCGCATTCTGTTGCCTCAGCTTCCAGCGTTGCTTTTTTCAGATGTTGATTCAAAGGAAAATGTTTGTAAACCCATTGTATTTTTCCTTCATGGGCCAACATCACGCTTTCCAGTGTTTGATGAAATTCTTTGGAATAAGGACATTCCAGATCGGCATATTCAACCAGGATGAGTGAACCACTGCCTTGCATATGGACGGACGAGCTAAGATCCACGGTCTTCGTTGTCGTTTGGCTTGAGGGAGGAGCATTTCCTGAGGAGGGTTGAATATCAGATAAAACCATTTGGCCGCGTTCCCCAAGCGTTCCCGTATTTTGCGTTGTTGCATCGGAAGCGGTTGAGGCAGGGCGTGATTCTGTTTTCGATCCGGAAAGGGAACACCCGGCAAAAAAAAGAACCGCGGCAGCAAGGAAAATGGGTTTGAACACAGAGGCCATAGGGATGCCTGTAAAAGAAAAAGCTTTTCTGGTAGAGTAAAGGAAATTTTTCAAAACTTCCAGGGATCGCTATGAGCAAATTTTTCATGGGGCTTAGCATTCTCCTCCTGGTTCTGTCTGGATTTTCCTGCGCGCGCGGACCCGAAAACGCTTCTTTGTCGGATACCAAAACCGTCATGAAGCTGTATGATCCGAAAAAGAATCAAAGCATGCAGGATGTAGATGCACTGGTTATGAAAGGGAAGGGGGCAGTTGAAGAGATGAAGCCATTTATCAACGACAAGGACCCGAAGGTCCGCTGGATCGCAGTTTACGTCATCGGGCGTGTGGCTGACCCGCAGACGGCAAAAATGTTGCTTCCGCTTCTTCAAGATGAAGACGACGTGGTGCGGATTTCCGCTGCTGGCACGCTTGCAAATAAGGGGGTTACCGAAGCTCTTCCCGTGCTCATCGGTGGCCTGGATTCCTCCGGTTCTATTGAATATCTTTCCCCACAACGAACGATTGCCGAGTTTTGTCTTGACGTGCTTTCGACCTATACGAAACAACCGTTAGAAACCAAACAGGATTGGCAAGCGTGGTGGGAGGGAAACAAAGAGAGGGTTCAGTGGGATGAAGCCGAAGACTACTATCGTTTTTAAGTTGCTATGAATCTTTTTTTAAAACGTTTTCTTCGCTTCCTGTGTGCGATAGGCGTTTTCTGTTCAACAACAACGCCATCTGCTTCTGCCGCTTCCTATAGCCCGGAAGGCATGGGGACGCTTGTTTTTCTCAACGGAGATTTCGTTCTCATCGTGGTTCGCATGGAATTGTGGGGTGAGGGGGTTTGGAATGATCCCACGCTTCCTTATCGTTGGGAAAAAATTATAGAAGATGCCTGGAACGATGGGTCTTCAGCCAACAACGTCAAATACAAGTGTTACAAGGTGCACGTGGATGCGGAAATCAAGGTATCAGCCACGGATCGTCCGGGGCCAGACGCTGAATACGGAACTCCGGGTTATCATCAAATATGGGTTCCGGAAACGAAAACAGGAGATATGGCCAATGCCTATAGTGCGTATGGCCTCTATCTGCCTGAGGGCGACATCCAGGAGATAGCCTACGGAACGTACGAGGGGGACTTAGCAGAACACTACGCGAGCCAGATGATGGAGAGCGACCAAAGCTCTTTCGGATCCGGAACGACAAGCGCATTCATCTGGAACCCGCTCCCCCTTGGGGCAGACGGCGAAAAGAAAGCGACGTGGGGCACGATGCCCAGCACGCTTTCCGATTCCGCGGTCGCGCATGAATTCGGGCATCTTTTAGGCGTTTCCCAGGATGGAAACGCCTGCGATGACAACATCATGAGTCCGATGCACGGTGTAAACGACGGTCGACTGCAGCCGTACCCGACCTATTTTTATCAAATACTCCATCCGTTGAATCTTGCTTGCCAATGGAACATCCGTACGGATGTGCACATGGACGCCACGGCGGTTGGCACGTACTTCCCCCCAAAAATCGACGCCCATAATGAGTTTATCCTTCAAGAGAACTCGGAAAAAATTGAATTTGCTGCCGTAAGCAAATCGTCTGATTTTGTTTATGACTTTATCGAACCACAGTTCACGTGCAATACATTCGTTTGGGAGCCGCACAACGGCAGAATGAAGTATCGGGCGGACATCTTCTATAATCTCAAAGATGACCTAAAGACAGGCGGTCGCCTCTATCTTTCTCCTACGGTTCTTCAGGAACCGACCGAAGAAATCAAGAATATTTTTGGCTGCGGAGCGCAAGGTGGATTAAAGGATCTCAGCATGGTCAACCCGCCGATCCATCACAACCTGCTCTACGGATTGATCGGAAAAAATTTACAAGCAACGCCTTATACCTATCAAACGGATGAGGATGATCCTTCCTGTCCATCCGCTCCGGAAAAACCATTGACTGAACAGTATTATCATCAAGGGGTGCTCATTGACGGGGCGGTCAAGGAAAGCCGTGCGGAACATTTTCCCAACGCTGATCTTTTCGGAGCTCAATTTACGTACGACATTCGGATTGAAAATGACACGGCCTTGCCACGCTAATATGCGTTCCGTTCCTCTCTTTTTTCTTTGTACCGTTCTTTTGGCAGGTGTTGGGTGTTCGAAGGCTTCTCGTTCGCCAGCGCCGGATAAAGGAACGTATTGGGTGGCCTTTCGGGAAACGCAATGCAATGCTTATCCGTGGGAACGCGGCATCCATGAATCAGTTGTGAGCGAGCAACAGGTTGTCGCTTTCTATAAGGAAAACCGCCAAATTAACATCCTCCAGGTGGTAGGGACAAAAGAATCTCCGCAGGGGGGAGCCTGTCAGGAATGTGGCTGTGAAACAGGAACCGTCGTGCGTGTCGCTGTGGACAGCGAGAAAAATCAAGAGGCCCTTTTGATCTTGGGGTTTACCGAAAAGAGTACTCCGCCTGAGGCGGAAAAGCCGAAAGGTAAAAAGCCATCAGAGGGAATTTCCGCGGAAGACGTCCTGCGCCAGCGTGCAGAAAACCTTGGGGAGACGTACGACCCACCGCCCTCGAATACCTCTGGCCAAAAACGCGTCCGAGACGTTTCAAACACCACAGAAGAAAACAACGCAACACACCGAACCGGCAGCGATGGATTGATTGAACAGACAGCCAAATATCTTCAGCAGATGCTTTGGATGGAATTTTTAACGTCAAACCAGTATCCGGAAACACTTAATGGGATTGATTTAACTGGCGTTGACCTTAACGGGATTACGTATCTTCCGAAAGGAGAAAAACCCTACCAGGATTATGAACTTCGAGCGGAGTATTCGGACGCCATTGATGTCTTTCACCCGTTGGACGTCGAGGGGATGCTTTAACCAGGAAGAAGTCTGTGAAAAAAACGTTTCTCTTGGTTCGTTCGGCTAGACGAAGTGTTGGACTCTCCCTTTCTCCAGACGGGAAACTCACGGTGCGCGCGCCGATACGGATGTCGCTTCGGGAGATCGAACGCCTTGTCGCGCAAAAACAGAACTGGATCCTTCGGAAAACCGACGAGATAAAAAAACGGCCGGAAGTGTCTCCAAAACAGTTTGAGGATGGGGAACGTTTTCTTTTTCTCGGTAAAACGTATCCGCTACGCCTTTCGGATCGGATAGAAACGCCTTTCCTTTTTCGAAATCAGGAATTTATCTTATCGCGGAAACACCAAGCGCAGGGAAGGGAACTCCTTGAGCAGTGGTACGTTTTCCAGATTCGTAAAATCGTGATAGCGTCCGTTGACCGATACGCTCGCCTCGCTCGATCCCGCTATCAATCTCTGAAAATCAATGGAGCGCGAACACGATGGGGTTCTTGCAGTTCTAGCGGAAATCTGAATTTCAGTTGGCGGTTGGCCTTGGCTCCCCTGTGGATCATCGACTCTGTTGCAGCCCATGAAGTCGCTCACCTGAAAATTCAGAATCACTCACAGGCGTTTTGGTCCCATGTCGGTCAGTTATACCCAAAATATACCCAAGCTCGAGCCTGGTTACGAAAAAATGGCCGCCGACTCATCCTTTGAAAGACACCTCCTATGTCTCTTCACGAATCACACCACTCAGAATCACCGCCCAAATTGGAGAAGGAAAAAAGAGAGGAAAAAAGCCGGGGGGAGAAACCTCGAGAAAAGGATCGGGAAAAAAGCGACGAGAGCTGTCAAGAAAAAGAACCTCAACTTGATGAGACGCGTCGACGAGCTCAAGAAAGTGCGGGGCAGAGAGAACCCTTTCAAAGGGATTCACAGGAACGACAAAAAAGAATCGAATCCTATCAGCAACAGTGCATTCCCAGACGCTTGCGCAAATCCAAAAAAGTTCCTCTTTCCAGGCTCATGACATTATCCGGTTCTGTTCGTCAATTTGAAAAGGAACACGCGGGTGAGCAGATTTTTCCAGAGAGAGGGCCTTTCCTGGTTATTGCAAATCATAGCGGCGGAGAAACCTGGAAGCTCTTGGCCCTCTTGCGTCGATTTGACACACATATTGCGGCGGCACAGGAGCTTAACTTTGGTCGCTCTCCACTCCGACGGGCGCTTCTAAATAAATTACGGATGCTTCCGGTTGTCGAATCGCTTGCAAATCTTCATGAGAAGGAAAAACAGGAACTTTTAGAACGCGTTCCGGGAACCAAACGCAAAGAGAGCTATCGAGCTGTCATGGAAAGAGAGGCGAGTTTGGGTGCAGCCTTTGCCAATGCCCAGTTTCTTCAAGAATCAGTCGCTCTTCTGTCGCGAGGCGACGTTCTTGTTATGTTTCCGGAGGGACCTTTTCTCTATGATGGAAAAACAAGTCTGCGGAAAGGATATGGCGGCGTAGAAACCATTGCCCATGCTTTTCAACGTCTGACCGGTGAAACTCTTAAAATCGTTCCAGTAGGTATCAGTAAAGCCGAAAAAGGACGTGTACGCGTCGGAAGGGCTTTTACGTTCACGGAGAAGCCTGCTGACGAAGAGAAACCGACGGATTGGATGATGCGACAGCTTGCCGTTCAACTTCCCGAACAGGAAAGAGGGTTTTACACGGACTCTCTACGGCCAGCTTGACAGAGACAAACCCGACGATATACTGGTTTTTACCACCCGACATCACTTTCTGAGAATTTCAATCCCGGCCTAAGGCCGGTTTTTAAGCCGTATGCCCGTTTATCTTTCAAAAAAAGCGCTCGAGGAATGCAAAAAAGAATTGGAAAACCGCCGCACGATTTTGCGTCGTGAAATTGCCAATAAAATTGAGGTAGCGAAGGATCTCGGAGACCTTTCGGAAAATTTCGAGTATCATGAGGCTATGGAGCAGCGCGCGTTCAATGACGCGCGCATCGTACAGCTTCAAGATATGCTCAAGGATGCCGTCATCGTTGAGGAAAAAATCGGGGGTGATCTTATCTCCGTTGGCTGTACCTTCGAAGCGGAAGCCGGGGACAAACGCAAAATCTATCAGATCGTTGGCTCGACCGAGGCAGACCCGCTTGCAGGAAAAATCAGTAATGAATCGCCTTTAGGACAGGCTTTCTTAGGTCACCGAGTCGGAGAGACAGTTGAGATCGTGGTTCCGTCCGGGCGAATCCTCTACGTTGTTATCGCTATCAAATAATCCTATGTCCATGACGGAGGAAGAAACGACCAGGCGTTTACGCCTGGAGAAAGTCCGTGCGCTGGGGCAGGACCCCTACCCATCGCGTGTCACGCGAACCCACACAACAGCTGCCTATCTTAACATGTACGAAGAATTGGAAAGAGGGGGGGTGGTCGCGACTCTGGTGGGTCGTGTCCGTACCCTGCGCAAGCATGGGGGTCTCACCTTTCTTCATCTTGAGGACGGAACCGGCCACGTTCAACTTGTTCTCAAACGCGACGTGATTGGAACGGAAGCCTACGAGGCCTTTCATGAAACGGTCGATGTGGGGGATTTTCTTGAAGCGTGCGGCAGCCCGTTTACTACACAGAAGGGTGAACGTTCACTCGCTGTCAGTGCCTGTCATATTATTGCCAAAGCCCTCTTGCCGCTTCCAGAAAAATGGCACGGATTGACGGATACAGAGGTTCGTTACCGTAAACGCTATTTAGACCTGCTAGCAAATGAGTCTGTTCGACAAATTTTTCGCGTACGGGCACACATTGTTTCCGCTATCCGGCACTCTCTCGATGAACACGGATTCCTTGAGGTCGAGACACCGATACTTCAAGCTGTTCCTGGAGGCGCCAATGCCCAACCGTTCGTAACACACCACCATGCGCTTGACGCAAATTTGTATTTACGCATTGCCCCAGAGCTTTATTTAAAACGGTTACTCGTGGGTGGTTATGAACGCGTGTTCGAATTTGCCCGCTGCTTCCGCAACGAGGGGATCGATCACTCGCACAATCCCGAATTTACGCAGGTGGAAGGGTATGCGGCCTACATGGATTATCGAGAACTGATGGAATTTTTAGAAAATCTTACGGTTGAATCGATCCGTGCAGCCGGCCTGGATCCGGCACATGTTCCGTTTAAGCAATACGAAATGGACTTTACGCCTCCTTGGCCGAGACTCCCTTATCGCGATGCTATCCTGAAATACGCTCAGTTAGATCTAGAAGATTATCCAGACAGAGAACGTCTGGCCAAAGCGGTCCTTAAGCTCAGGGTGCCGATTGGTGTTTCTGACAGCTACGGAACGATCGTTGACCGCCTTTACAAGCAGACGGTGCGTCCTAACCTTATCCAACCAATCTACCTCATTGATTATCCGTCTGACCTTTCTCCCTTAGCCAAGCGCAAAATTGAAGATTCGCGCTATGTAGAAATGTTCCAGCTTGTGTGTGGGGGAGGGGAAGAAATCATCAAGGCGTTTTCCGAACTCAACGATCCAATAGATCAGGAAGAACGTTTTCGACAGCAGGAAGAAGCACGTCAACACGGCGACAAGGAGGCCCAATTTGGTGATGAGGACTATGTAGAAGCCATGAAGCGTGGCATGCCTCCTAATGCAGGTTTTGGTATTGGGATCGACCGCCTGGTAGCTCTCCTGACAAATTCCGGAAATTTAAAAGAAGTCATTTTGTTTCCCACCTTAAGGCCGGAAAATGCCGCGGTTGCTTCAGAACCCGTCGCGTAAAGCAAAAAACGAGAGACAACCTATGCCGTCCGCACGAAAACGCGTCCTTGTCTTCGGAACATTTGACGGCTTTCATCCCGGCCATAAATTTTTTCTTGAATCTGCCAAAACGTACGGAGAGAAACTTGTTGTCGTGATTGCACGTGATCAGACCGTTCGTCAGGTGAAGGGACACCGTCCTGTTCGCAACGAAGAGGAACGTCTTCAGACGTTGCGGGAAGCTGGCTATGATGCTGTCCTTGGATCAATAGGCGATAAATATGCCGTCCTGACGGAACATCGTCCTGAGACTATCTGTCTCGGTTACGACCAACAATCCTTTACGGACGGGCTAGCAGAGGCTTGTAAAAAGATCGGATTAAAGGCTGAAATCCTTCGGCTTCCTGCCTATCATCCGGAAAAATTTAAATCGTCCCTTTTGGATCGGGTGTAGGCTTTAAAAAATCTTTTTCCCCCTAAACGGCGTCATTTTTCTATGGTCTCCCTTGGCCGGCCGCATCTCCGGCACAAGCGCGACTACTTCCGTCGCGCTACGCGGGCGCGCTATGAGGAACGGCCTTTCCGCAATCCTCTTTTTCCGAACCGACAAAAGCGAAATTTGACGGTCTTTGCGTTGGCGGGAGCTGGAATCGGCATGGCCATTGCCATCGGAAGTTTTCTATGCACGGCCCCGGCTTTTCTTCTGACGGAGATCCGTGTAGAAGGAACGATATTTCTTCCCCCGCGCGAAATTCGGGTTGAAGCGGAGGAATATTTGGATTCCAGTGTGTGGTTCTTCTTCCATCCTTCCCACCGTCTCTTTTTCCGCGAAGACGTATTGAGACAGCGTTTGGAACGGTCGTTTTCTTTTGCCTCATTGGAAATCCGAAGCGACCCGCCTCTTCTCTTCATTCGTGTGGAAGAAAAGCGAACAGCCTTTCTTTGGAAATCCGGTGAAAAGACCTTTTTGGTTGACGGACACGGAACCATTATTCGAGAATTACACGTGGAAGAGACAACAGACTTTTTCGCCGCCCCCCAACCTTATGGGCCGTTCCGCGAGGGTCAGGTGCCCCCGAAGCCCGTCCCCTATCTTTCTTTAACAGATCTTTCCATACGTCCGACGCGGGCCGGTGCGACGGTTTTAACGGAAATTTCTTGGAAGGGTGTTGAGCAATTTGAAATGCGTTTGCGAGAATTGGGGATAGGAATCCGTTCCCTCCGTCTTGATTCAACCCTTGGAACATGGATGACAGCAGAAACGGATAAAGGCTATGATCTCCTTTTTGATCCGATTCAGGATGTGAACCGCCAAGCCGACCATCTGGCCGTTGTCCTGCGAGAGGAAATAACAGATGTATCAAATCTGCACTACGTTGACCTCCGTTTTGACGATCATGTGTATTATAAATGATCGATGCACTCCTATGATCGCTCCTTTTCTCACCTATGATCCGACCTTCCTGTTTCAAACCCATCCAAAAAATTCTGGATTGGGTTTGCGGGATGTAAAATTTCTTCGGAGCCGGTTGCTCCAAGCCGCCGTTGCCATTGACACGCTTCGAAAAAATGGAGAACAGGGATGGGAAGATCTTCCGTTTCAGGAAAAAGATGCGCAAAAAATAACGGCGCGCGCCAAGGATTTACAGCGATCATTTACGAATCTACTTGTGATCGGCATCGGGGGTTCAGCCCTGGGGACGAAAGCCCTTTCTCAGGCGCTTGGACGGGGCAGGGGAGGAATGAGCCTTTCTGTCCTCGATAATCCAGATCCACAGACGGTCTGGACCTGGGCTCATCAGCCAAAATCAGCCTGGAAGCGGACGTTGGTCCATGTAGTTTCAAAATCCGGAAAAACACTTGAACCGCTTGTAAATTTTCTCGCTTTGCAACCCTGGATGGTTCGGGCTCTTGGAAAAAAAGGTTATCAACGCCACGTGGTCGTCACGACCGAAACAGACACCCGCAGTCCTCTCTATGCTTTGGCAAAAAAAGAACGTTTTGAACTCCTTCCACACCCAGCAAACGTCGACGGACGTTTTTCCGTTCTTTCCGTTGTCAGTCTGTTTCCGGCTGCCTGCGCCGGCATCGATGTCCTGGGGCTTTTACGCGGCGGGCGCTGGATCGAAGAAACCTATCGGTCCGAAGGCCCGGATCACATGGCTGCCCAATTCGCGGCTCTACACTATCTTTCCTCCACGAAATTCGGAAGAAATATTCACGTGCTCATGCCATATGTGCCGGTCCTTTCCGGTTTTGCTTCCTGGTACCGCCAGCTATGGGCCGAATCCCTCGGAAAAAGAAAAGACGGAAAAAACGTGGGTCCGACACCGGTTGCTTCACTGGGTCCTGCAGATCAACATTCCCAAATCCAGCTCTATCATGAAGGTCCCGATAATAAGCTCGTGACCTTTCTTGGCGTTGAAAAATTTTCTAAGGCCGTTCCCATAGCAAAGAATGCCGGAGCGTTGATTCCGGAAATGAAAAAGGCTTCCGGAATGGATCTTGGAGAAATTTTGCGGATGGAACATCTGGGGACGGCTCAAGCTCTCTTTGACGATCGTCGTCCAAACGGAACTTTGATCATTCCAAACTTGTCTCCGGAATCCTTAGGAGCACTCTTCCAATTTTTTGAACTCGCCACGGCCCTTATCGCTCAGCTGTTTGGAGTCAATGCTTACGACCAACCAGGAGTTGAAGCAGGAAAAAAGGAGATCAGAAAAATGTTGTCTGAAAGAACGTAAAAAGAAGTTAAGTGTCGCCTAAGATACATTGTACGACACTATCTTTATTCCTCCGAAGATTGACATGTTTCTGGGAGTGTGATTCCCTTTCCCTCAAGAAGGAAACGTTCTCCACGATGTGCTGAGGCGGTGCACACGTTCACAGTAGACGCAGTCTGCGCTTCCTTCTTTCTCTTAGGGCATTTCATCTGGCGAGTCTGCAAAAAAGCGTCAGCGCTCTCCATAAGAAGTTGCCCAATTCTGGACGCATCCTCTTCCGATCCCCGATCTCCAGGAAGATTTTTGTTGCCCCCTCCTCCCTGGAGACTGGTTTCAGAAAAAAGATGCGTCCCCTTTTCCCGCCCGCCTCCTTGCAAGTGAGAGCGGGCGTTTTTTTGTTTCTTCCCTGCCCCGTAACGCGTTTGATTTTTCGGATCAGGAAAGGTAAAGTAAAAAAACTATGACCCCCTTAGAATGGATTAATACAGGAATTGTTGCGATTGGGCTTCCAACGCTTTGTATCGCTCTTCTTGATATTGGAAGGAAGCTTCAATTACTCGATTCGATCAAGGAAGAATTCGACGCGGAAATAAAACCGACTCTTCAAGACCTTGTCGTGCGTTTTGGCATCGTTGAAGACCGTGTTGAAACGCTCTGGCAGGATAAATTCGCTCCGACGAATTCCCCAAGGCAGCTCAATGATTTGGGAAAGCGTATTTTAGAAGAAAGCGGTATTCAGGGCGTGATTGAAAACAAAAAAAATGAATTTTTCGAGACAATAAAAGGGCAGAATTTGACGAATGCCTATGATGCAGAACAGGCTATTTTAGCAGCTGTTTCTGAGCTGCCAAACAGGCATCCTGAAATTCTGGATTCTTTGAAAGAAGGGGCTTTTAAAACCGGACAGACCGTAGATGCTGTGCTGTTCATCGGCGGCATTCATCTAAGAAATCTGATTTTCAAAGAGTTAGGATTTTCTCTGGAAGATTTGGACGAGGGTTGAGATGAGAGTCTCCTCCCCTTACTCAAGGGGAGGTTGGGAGGGGTCTCACGAAAATGGAATTTAAAAACTCCAGTGGACAGTCCACTGGAGTTTACGTTTGTAGGGGAGAAGAATTCGCCTGCAACTGCATGAGAGCAGGAGGCAAAAGGTGGGCGTCGGCTCATACACGAGTTCGGAGCTCTGGTAGAAGCGCGAGCCGACATTTTTAGAGGCACGGGGTGGTGGCTTACCAGTTCAGGTAAGCAAGAACGTCTCGCCCACCTGAACCATTTGAAACGGCTTCGAATGGGACCTCGTGTCCCGCGACGACAACCCTCACAATTGAGTTGGTTGTCGCGGTCACGAGCCATGTGATTCCATTCCAGCCGTTTACCTTCAAAATATTCCCCTTCACGGCGGGGAACGGGCCGGCAGCCGGATCTGAAGAGGTAGCGGTGTCGAAGACCCCGGGGATCCAGTCTTCCGGATCTACCGTGTTGGTATTATCCAACCAGATTTGGAAGGTTCCGCCTCCCGAGATGTGGATCTCGACCAGCATCTCTCCGCTCTCATCAACCTGTCCATCACAGTCGTTGTCCACGCCGTCACCGATTTCTTCGGCTCCGGGATAGGTGTCAGGATCCGCGTCGTCGCAGTCCGTGTTGTTTGCGACGTACCCGGCCGGAGCGCTGCTGGCCTGGACCATGTCGATCAAAAGGCCATATCCGTCGCCGTCTACGTCCCCGTACCAGGTAGTGATCACGGGGCATGAGAGCCCCTCGTCCACCAGTCCGTCGCAGTCATTGTCAACACTGTCGCAGACCTCGATCGCGCCCGGGTTGATGGCGGCGTTGTTGTCGTTGCAGTCCCCACCATTGGCGACATAGCCTGCCGGAGGGGGGGTGCAGGTTTCCGTGGTTATAGCGTTGCTCCCGTATCCATCCCCATCTACGTCCAGATACCAGCGGCGACTGTCCATCGCCTCCTCTCCTTCGTCCACCACGCCGTCGCAGTCATTGTCCACGCTGTCGCAGATCTCGATTGCGTCGGGGCTAATCGTTGCGTTGGAGTCATCGCAGTCCGTGCTGCTGGCCACGTAACCGGTCGGAGCACTGTAGCCCGCGGCCGGAGTTCCATCCGTGCTACCGTATCCGTCTCCGTCCGCATCACGGTACCAGGTGGTCACGGCGACCCCTTCGTCGATCTGCCCGTCGCAGTCGTCATCGATTCCATTGCTGGTTTCGGTGGCTCCTGGATGGATCGTTGCGCTGGCGTCGTTGCAGTCCGTATTGTTCGTGACGTAGCCGGTTGGCTGAGAGCAGGCCGTGGTCGCCCTGCTGGCGTTGCCGTAGCCGTCAGCGTCGCTGTCCAGGTAGTAGGTGGTCGTGACGCCTTCGTCGATCTGCCCGTCGCAGTCTTCGTCCAGGCCATCGCAGGTCTCGGCCGCACCCGGGTAGACCGTGGGCCGGCCATCGTCGCAGTCGCCTGCGACACCGGCGTAGCCCTCGGGGGGCGGTTCGCAAGCCTGAACGGTGGTGGAGCTGATGCCCCATCCGTCCAGGTCACAATCCGCGTAAAAGGTGGTCGTCACGCCCTCGTCGATCTGGGCGTTGCAGTTGTTATCTACACTGTCGCAGACCTCCGCGGCACCGAGATTGATCGTGGCGTCCGTATCGTCGCAGTCCATGGCATCAGCCACGTAGCCGGCAGGCTGGATAGCCTGGGTCAATACGACCCCTGGGTCTCCATATCCGTCGCCATCCGCGTCAGCGTACCAGAACCCCTCGAGTCCTTCATCGATCGCGCCATTGCAGTTGTCGTCCAGGCCATTAGCGATCTCAGTCGCGCCGGGGTTGATTCCCACACTCGCGTCATCGCAGTCCGTGCTGTCCGCGACATAACCACCAGGGGCCGCGCAGGCCTCTGTGGTCGCGCCACCAGCACTTCCATAGTTGTCACCGTCGCTGTCCTGGTAGTAGGTGTTCTCCACACCGTTATCAACTACCCCGTCGCAGTCATCGTCCAGGCCATTGCAGACCTCGGTCGCGCGGCGGGTCGTGTCGACACAGTCGATCCCGTCGTCGATCAGTCCGTCGCAGTCATCGTCCAGGCCATTGACCCGTTCCGGAGCGCCCGGATAGGTCGCGGCATCGGCATCATTGCAGTCCTCGTCGACCACGTAGCCGTCCCCGTCCGCGTCCACCTCCTCCTCGACCGGCGTCGGGGTGACAACCTCCGGGGTCGGGGTCATAACCGGAGGTTGGATTGAATCCCCACCTCCGACACCGTCCCCGATGTCAATCGCGGGACATCCTGCCATTGCCATTGCCACCACGACCATCAAAAACCATCGGTTCATCGCTCGCTCCTTTGTGTTTGTCCCACGCACCTGCTGCGCAGGGACTTTTTCTGTCATGAACCTTTATTTACGGACCCCCGACCCAATGCCGGTGTCCGTCTTTTGATTCAAAATCGTGCCATTGAGTTTTAAAAGTCCTTTTTTCTCTGACACGACTCTGGGCTGTTTTAAGGAGGAATGCTCCCAAAAACGGCCCAAAATCGTGGGTTCAGAGAAGGAATTAGTATAGCAGAAATCTTAAAAAATGTCAAAAATTCTTGATAAAGTTGAAATCAAGTCCTAATTTTAATAATCATCGTGCACACAGATCAACTCCTTCTTTGTTAATTCATCGTGATTGCAGATTTTGAGCCAGACAACTTTATCAGGTCCCCGTTCGACAAAGACGATCTGTCGCTTGATATCAAGCCGTATTTCAAAAAGAGACGATCCATACTTATCAAAAACGTTATGAAATTTCTTTTTGACAAGGGAGGGATAGTCAGAAAATTTTTCCATGAATTCTTTTTGTTTGTAGAACAATTTTTTGGTTCGCGTATCGCCTCCTGCAACTTGAAGACGTAGGGATTCAACAATCTCCACTCGTAAAGATTGCATATCCTTAAACTGAATCAGCCAGAGAGATCAATTCTGATTTAAGTTTTTCATTTTCGAAATTGACCTCTTCTGACTCACTATTGTCAATAAGGAGAGCAAGGTCAGGATCAATGATGTCTCCCATTTTTTCCGTCAGAAGCCACGGCTGTTGTTGATGGGAAATCGTTTCAAGAATGGACGCTGACAGTTTTCCATATTCATCGAGTATGTTACGAATATGTTCAATTTCTTCCGGTTCAAAAAAAGAAAGATCACATGCTTGTGTTGGTCGATAGACAATGACGCCGTCGGTTTGCTGTTTAAGAACTCCGTCCGTGACCATTTCAGAAAAAAGTTTTTGATATCCGTCTACGACAGGCCCCATGTTTGCCTTTGCGTAGTTCACGTCGGAAATAAAACGCTCGTGTTCCTTAAAAAAATAAAAATCAATGAAATAAAGAATTTTATTGAGTTTTTTAATACCACCCTCTCGATACGAATCATGAGAGAGAATATAGAGGACAAGATTCTTAAATTTTTCGCTATAGGAGTTGTTCATAGAATGTCTTTTTATCCTAACATGAAGGCATCTATCTACAAAATTTCTTGACTTTTTTTCTTAGCACTCTACAATTCTGAGTGCTAATAACGTTTTTATGCTTCCCAATAATTTTACCCATAAATCGCAAGAAGCACTGCAACAGGCTCATACGATCGCTTCAGAAAACGGACAGCAGGGTTTGGAGCCGGCCCACCTGGTTGCTTCCCTTCTCCAGCAGGACGACGGAGTCGTTTCCGCTATTCTTCAAAAAATAACAGACGAACTTTCGGACCTGCGCGCGGATGTGGATGAACTCCTGGATCATCTGCCGCAAACGGCAACGAAAAACAGCGTAGGTGGGCTCGGCCAAATGTATCTTTCCCAAGACATGGTCGCCATTCTCACTAGTGCGGCAAAAAAAGCCAAAGAATTTAAGGATGAATTTATTTCAACCGAACATCTTTTGCTCGGATTGGTGGCTAACCGTGAGATCGGTAAACTCCTTGCTCGTTACGGGGTCACGGAAGAAACCATTCTCAAGACCCTCAAAAGCATCCGCGGCAGCCAGCGCGTGGATTCTCCAGAACCCGAATCTCGCTATCAAGCCCTTGAGAAGTACAGCCAAAACCTGACAGCTCAGGCCAGAGTCGGCAAGCTCGATCCGGTCATTGGCCGCGATGCGGAAATTCGCCGCGTCATGCAGGTGCTGTTGCGGCGCACGAAAAATAATCCGGTCCTCATTGGCGAGGCCGGCGTAGGCAAGACAGCGATTGTCGAAGGACTGGCACAACGTATTGCCTCCGGAGATGTCCCAGAACTCCTCAAAGACAAAGAGCTGATTTCGCTTGATTTGGGGGCCATGGTTGCTGGGACGAAATATCGCGGTGAATTTGAAGACCGCCTCAAAGCCGTCCTGAAGGAAATGGAAGAATCCGGAGGAAAATTTGTCCTCTTTATCGATGAGCTCCACACGCTCGTCGGAGCCGGGACCTCAGAAGGAAGCCCGCTGGACGCCAGCAATATGCTCAAACCAGCTCTTGCGCGCGGAGCCCTGCGCACGATCGGCGCCACCACGGGAAAAGAGTACCAAAAGCATATTGAAAAAGATTCCGCTCTGGAGCGCCGTTTTCAACCGATTGTCGTAGAAGAGCCGTCTGTACAGGATACGATCGCTATCCTGCGCGGCATCAAAGAGCGGTACGAGATCCATCATGGCGTCCGTATTACCGATCCGGCCATTATTGCCGCTGCTGAGCTTTCCAGCCGCTATATTACAGACCGGTTTTTGCCGGACAAGGCCGTGGATCTCATTGATGAAGCCGCTTCCGCTCTCCGCATGGAAATCGATTCCATGCCCGAAGAACTCGATACGCTCAAACGTGATCTCATGCGGTTGGAGATCGAACACAAGGCCTTGGAAAAGGAAGAGGATAAGGATTCGCGCGCACGTCTGGGAGACATTGACAAACAGGTAGCGGATTTACGGGAAAAGGCCGGTGCCCTCGAGGGGCGTTGGCGTAACGAAAAGGAAAAAATCGCGGAGATTCATGCCGTACAGAGCCGCATCGATCGTCTGCGCGGAGAAGCAGAAATAGCGGAACGTCGCGGTGAACTAGAAAAAGTTGCGGAAATCCGCTATGCGCGCCTGCCAGCAGAGGAAAGGGCACGCAAAGCCGCTGAGGAAGCGCTCAAGCATCTGCAAAAGGAGCGCGGGATCCTCAAAGAAATTGTCAACGAAGAAGATGTGGCCGCGGTTGTCTCACGCTGGATCCATATTCCGGTTTCAAAAATGCTTGAATCGGAAAAGGAAAAATTGGTGAGGATGGAACAGGAATTGAAAAAACGTCTTGTTGGCCAGGAGGAAGCAATCAAGGCCGTCAGCAACGCCTTGCGTCGTTCGCGCGCGGGAATCGGCGAACCCAACCGGCCCATTGGTTCGTTTATCTTTTTGGGACCGACCGGTGTTGGAAAAACCGAACTCGCGCGAGCCTTGGCCGAATTCTTGTTCAACGACGAATCCGCTCTTGTTCGCGTCGACATGTCGGAATACATGGAAAAACACGCCACCTCTAAAATCATCGGGTCACCACCAGGCTATGTCGGATATGAAGAAGGTGGACAACTCACAGAAATCGTCCGCCGGCGTCCGTATTGCGTCCTACTCTTCGATGAGATTGAAAAAGCCCATCCGGATACCTTTCACCTTCTGCTTCAAATGTTGGATGATGGGCACTTGACCGATGCCAAGGGACGCAAAGTCAATTTCAAAAATACCATCATCATTATGACGAGCAATATCGGTTCGGATATGATTCTTAACCTGGGCAGGGAGCTCGGCTCCATTGGTTTTGTGGGAACGGGCCCAGCCGTTTCCTCTGAAATTTCTTCCGAAGAAAAAGAAATGCGGGAGCGCGTCCTTGGTCTCCTGCGCGACCAGTTCCGTCCAGAATTTCTGAATCGTGTAGACGAGATCATTGTTTTCCACCCGCTCTCACAGGCTGACATCTCGGAAATTGTCGAACTCCAGCTCGGACGTGTGTCCGCTCGGCTCAAGGAAGAACGCGCTATCGTCCTCTCTGTCCTTCCGGAAGCAAAAAAATTTCTTGGACAAAAGGGCTATGATCCGTCCTTTGGCGCCCGTCCGCTCAAGCGCATTATCCAAACGGCGATTCTAGATCCTCTTTCCCTCAAGCTTCTTCTAGATGAGATCCGAGACGGAGATCGTGTCCTCATTGGATGTGAAAAAGAAGAAATAACCATCACGGGGGATCACGCTGCGACCGTTGTGGCGATGCCAACAGCGAAACACCGGTAAAAAAGCAGAGAAAAAAGGTGCAAGGCTTTTCTCCGCACCTTTTTTTGCGTATACTGGGGATACCTATGAAAAATAGAGCTTTTTCTCTTTTTTTTCTGACGAATTTCGCCCTCGCGGGTTTTTTGCAGGCTTTTTCCGTTCAAGCTGGTACGTTCAATCCACACTATCTTGTTTCAGATGAAGAATTTACCGATGCTTTCAGTTTAGAGCTGGGAGAGGTTCAGGCCATCCTAGATCGCGGGGGACTAACCGGGCTTGTTACAGAAGATGTTGATGGAGAAAAGCGCACAGCGGCCGAAATCATCTGGAGAGCATCTCAGCGCAACGGCGTGAGCTCTAAAGTCATCTTGACCATGCTTCAAAAAGAACAGGCATTAGTGACAGACCCGTCCCCGTCGCAAGACCAACTTGATTGGGCGACCGGATACGGCGTTTGTGACGATTGTTCCCATGATGATCCTGCTATTCAGCGCTTTCGTGGTTTTGCCAAACAGATCAATTCAGCCACACTTCAATTTACAGACGGCTATCTGGCAGACCTCGAAAAGAAGGGGGAAACCTCCATGGGATTTGCTCCAGGACGGCGTTCCTTGATTGACGGAACACCGGTGATTCCGGCCAATAAAGCTACCGCTGCCCTCTATACGTATACGCCCCACCTTCTCGGCAACCGTAATTTTGTGGCGATTTGGCAGCAGTGGTTCGCGCGCTCCTACCCCTCTGGTTCCTTGCTTCAAAATACGGAAGACGGTGGCGTTTGGCTCATTCAAGCCGGAAAACGTCGACCGATCACGTCCCGTGCCACGCTTCTTTCCCGTTTCGATCCTTCCCGTATCCTTCCGGTCTCGCGTTCGGAATTGGAAGTCTACCCTTTCGGAACGCCCATTACCCTTCCGAACTATTCCCTTCTCCACGCGACCAACGGGGACATTTTTCTCCTGGTTGATGATACGATCCGTCATATTGTTTCCATGGAAGCGTTTCGGGCGACCGGATTTCAGATTGAGGAACTTGTCGAGGTCCTCGAGACAGAACTTGCTGGTTTTGCCGTGGGAGAACCCATCACGGTCCAATCGGCTTATCCCAAGGGTGCCCTTTTGCAAGACCAAAAAACCGGCGGCATTTTCTTTGCCCAGGACGGGAAAAAACATCCCATCATGTCTCCGGAGATCCTAAAAGCCAAATTCGACAACCAGCCGATTCTCAAGGCAGACCAGCAAGAACTGGATCTCTATCCGACGAGTGACTCCGTCCTCTTTCCGGACGGAATGCTCATCGGTGTCCAGGGTTCTCCTGATATCTTTCTTGTATCGGAAGGACGGCGGCGTCCCATTCTCAACGCTTCCATTTTTTTGGGATTCGGTTGGCAATGGGATCAAATTGTTTGGACCAATGAACGATCCGTTCTCCTTCATCCCTTGGGAGAAACTCTTTCTGCTGTAACAGCATCGGAAACGCAAGGAGATGCCCTCCAGATGGCAGGGAATCCGTAAATTCAGCGTATGCTCGTTTTTGGCGCGGTTGCTCCGGCTACTCCCCTCCTCCTTTCCACGATCGGCGGTGAACACACCAAGGAGTTGGTTTCCACGCGATATGCCGTCGAAAGGCTTGCGGATGAACTTTTCGTTTCCCGTCCGGACGTTCTTGTTCTTTTGTCCGGATCTCCCGGACCCATTCCGAATATTTTTTCCGCCAACCTGTGCGATGCCTACCGGACGGATCTTTCCGAATTCGGAGATTTAACAGCCTATCCGCCACGACATCCGGAATGTCGATTTGTGGATGCCCTGCAGCGCTGGATGCGACGCAAGTCCGAACTTCCGTTTAATCTGTTTTCCGAGTCTCTTTTGGATGAAAGGACCGCCGTATCTGCGCTCCTCCTTGCACCGTCGATTCCGCTCCCCATCGTCCCTCTCTTGCTAGGAGACGCTTCACCGAAATCCGTTTTCGAATTCGGCCGCGCCCTGAAAGAAGTTTGTTCCGTTTTTCCGCGACGAATTGCTGTCTGTGTTTCCGGAGACCTCTCCCATCGGCTTTCTGTCGAGGCCCCAGGAGGATTTCATGAAGCAGGTCCCCGTTTTGACGCAGCGGTGCGCGAAGCCATTCGCTCGTCTTCTCCCTCTTCCCTCTTACGATTGGACGAGGAAGATGTTCAACAAGCTTCCCCGCTCGGGTATCGACCCTTGTTGGCTTTATTTGGAATTTTGGAAGGGACCGGGGCCGTTCCGGAAGAGCTCAGCTATGAAGCCTCCTATGGCGTAGGACACCTCGTGGCACAGTTCACCCTCTGACGCCGGTTTTCCTATGGATTTAACAACGGAACGCATTGCGGAAGTAGCCCTCGTGCAGCGGCTTCCTCGCCACTGCGATGGATTTTCTTATGGCGTTCCTTCCGGCATGGATGTCCGTCGTGGGACGGCCGTCCGTGTCCCGTTTCGTTTCGCATCATCCGTCCCGGGATTTGTACGATCCGTCCGCCCCGGAGATCCCCACCGTCGCGGATTCAAATGGATAAACGAAATCGTACCGGACAATGCTCTTTCTGAAGAGGAGATGGATCGAATCGAAGAGACAGCCTTTGAAACCGTTCAATCTGTTTCCGCGGTTCTCTACGCGGCTTTTCCTTTTTTCGAAAAAAATCAAAAGGGCAAAAGTTCAAAAAAAGAACCGGACGCTCCCCTTGAACACCTTCCTCTCAAAATTCGTTCCTCTGAGGCGGCCATTATCTCCTCTCTGGTCACAAAAATAAACCGTCTTCCGTGTGGTTTTTTCCAGGGTCGTGATTTTTCCCAATCCGCTGCCGCCGTAGCAGGTTATCTGTATGCCCATCCGGATGAACGAGTCGTCGTGCTTGTGCCAACGGTTCGGGACGTTCGACTCCTCTTTCCACGCTTGGGTGCTTCCCGTATCGTCTCCCTGACCGGAGAAGAGTCGGCGTCGCGTCGTTTGGATGCCTGGCACGCAATACAAAAAGGAGCCGCGCGTGTCTTGGTCGGAACCCGAGCCGCTTCCCTCCTTCTGCCGACGGAAACCGATATGGTTTTCCTCCTCAATTCAAGCGACCGAAATCATCGCCAAGAAACGCGAAATCCGCGCTATGATGCCAGGGAAAACGCCTGGAAGCTTCACGAACATACGGGTTGTCGATTAGCTTTTTTTGACGTAGTTCCACGCGTCGAAGAAATCGTCAGATTCGGGAAAGACCGTTTAATTTTTCAACTCATTTTCCCCCCACCTATTCGATGGGCTGATCTGCATCAGGAAGGAGCCGCCTCTCCACATCCACTCGTCTCCTCCACGGCCGCAGAAGCGATTCAAAATGCCTTGACAGAGGGACGACGGACGGTTTTTCTCTATGATCGAAAAGGGACAGGCCGCGCTTTGCGCTGCGCGGATTGCCGTCGCGGGTTTCCCTGCCCTTCCTGCGGTTGTCCATTCGCTTCGGATGAAGCGACGGTCGTCTGCCGACATTGCGGCCGTGTGGAGCCTGCGCCGACTTCCTGTCCGGATTGCGGTGGAATGCGCTTGCAAGAAATGGGCTATGGAACGCGTTCGTTGCAGAACGTCTTTCGTCGGCTGTTTCCAAACGCTTCGGTTTCCCTTGTTCAACAGGGGCGCGTGGAAGATCTTTCTGCGGACATTCTTGTCACAACGTCCTTTTTTTTCGAATCTATTCTGGATCCCTTTCGAAGAGAACCTCCCATTGGTCTTTTTATTCTTGGAGATGCGGATTTACCTTTGACCAGACCAAATTATCGTTCGCTGGAAGAAGCCGTCCGAGATGTGGCCACTCTCTCCGGGATGGCTGCCTCCTTTCGTGTTCCTTGCGTCATCCAATCCCGTGCACCCAAACTTTTTCAAAATGCCCTTGAACGCCTTTCGGAATTTTTCTCCTCCGAACTTGCTTTGCGAAAACAATACGGGCTTCCCCCATCTGTACGCCGTTTGTGTGTCACAAGTCGCGCGGATGATCCTCGACGCGCTCGTTTTGAACTGGACCAATTGGCCGAAGCATTGACGACTTTAGAGGGTGTACGCCTTTTACCAAACCCGCCGGACAGACACCAAAAACTTTCGCTTGGAATCTCCGCAGATTTAACAGCTGTTTCCGCTGTCTTAACCCGGCTCAAACAGCTCCCCGATCATCTGGTTATTGACGCAAACACGGATCTTTGATGAACTGTTTCTTCCCTATGATTCGCTCTATTCTCCTTCATCCGGATTCCCATCTACATCTTTCCTCCGCGTCCGTATCGGCTGATGAACTCCGTTCATTGGCATTTCAATCTTTTCTGGATGATCTTGAAGAAACGTTGAAAAAAGCCGACGGAGTCGGTTTGGCTGCCCCGCAGGTCGGAATGCGAAAACGGGCTATCATCGTCCGAACGGGCGATAGATTGTGTGCATTTATCAACCCAAAAATTATCTCTGTTTCCAAACGTCTGGCCGAAGGTGAGGAGGGATGTCTGTCCGTTCCCGGCGCTTTTGGCATCGTCGATCGGCATGTGTCTGTCAAAATAAAGGCGCTTACACGAACCGGCGAACGGATTCTCGTGAAAGCCACAAATCTTGAAGCCGTTATTTTTCAACATGAAATAGACCATCTTAACGGCGTGCTTTTCATTGATAAAATAAAACGGTGGACAAAACCGCCAAAATGACGTCTCCTCTTTGTTTCGTTTTTTAGTATGATCAAAATCGTTTTCTTTGGTACACCGGCCTGGACGGTTTCTTTTTTTGAGAAGCTCCTTTCGGATCCTGATAGTCAGATAGTAGGCGTTGTTACACAACCGGACAAACCAATCGGGCGTGAACAAAAAAAGGTTTCAAGTTTGATCAAAAAAAAGGCTCAAGAAAATGGCATTCCTGTTTTTCCGTTTCCAACCCTTAAAACACCTGAAGCCGTAGATTCTCTACGCGATCTTGGAGCTGATTTATTCGTGGTCGTTGCTTATGGAAAAATCATTCCGCCGGCCGTCCTTGCCCTTCCGCCTTTAGGTTGTCTTAATGTCCACCCGTCCCTTTTGCCGAAATATCGCGGCGCCTCACCGATCATCTCCGCCATTGCGGAAGGGGAAACAGAAACGGGCATCAGTCTCATGCTTCTTGATGAGGGGATGGACACCGGACCTGTCCTCGCTTCCCTTCCTGTTTCCATCGCAGAAAGAGAAACAGCCGCCACTCTGACGGAAAAAATTTCTCGCTTGGGACCCCTGTTTTTTTTGGAGACCCTAAAAAAATATGCATCCGGTTCTTTGAAATTTGTTCCGCAGGACCCTTCTCAAGCCACGTTTACCAAACAACTAGAACGTAACGATGGACGGATTGATTGGACCCAACCGTGTGCCGTGGTTGACCGCCGCATGCGCGCTTTCGATCCTTGGCCTGGGTCATGGACCATCTGGAATCGGAAGGGGAAACCTGTGCGTCTAAAAATTTTGGAAGCAGTCCCAACGGATCTTTCGTGTTCTGGATTGCCTGGCACCATTACAATCCAGGGCCATCGCTGTTTCGTGAATTGTGCAGATCGAAAATTAGAACTTTTCCTTGTGCAGATCGAAGGAAAAGTACGAATGAACATAGAAGATTTCCTCCGAGGATATGGGGAATTTCAAGACAGCGTCCTTCTTTAATTCAAATTCGTTTGTCCTTCTTGACATTTTGGTCAAAATCTGTAAGGTGGGCGCGCGTAAAGGACATTAAAAATTCGTTCTTGAAACCAAAAAGGAGGACGCCCACATGGCGATTCTAAAAAAGTTTGAGAAGCTCGAGGAAAGACTTCCGTCAGAACTGAAAACAGCACAGCGAAAAATCGGAGAAGCAGAAGAGGTGGAGGCGGAAAATCAAGAGGCCCGTCGCCAATGGCGTCAGTTCCTCTGGTTTGCACCTTTTACGGGGTTCGCTGTGTTATTCGTCATCCTCTTTTTCCCTTTGTATCTTCTCCTGTTACCATATCACCATCTTTCTTCCTTTCTTTTTCTCGACAGCATCTTGATGGTGGGCCATCTTGTTGGTGCTTCAAGGAGGATCAGACGGGATGAGTTTGGTCAGGTTAAGCATACCATTTTTTCTTACACCGAGTGTGGTGCCAGAATTGACAAAGAAGAAAATCTCTCAAGGGATTGGATCTGGGTCTGGAAGGTTTTTAGCCATCTCTACTGGCTCTATGTGGAGGGCAAATGGAGAAGAAATCAGGCCATGAGACCGACTCCAGAGATTCTATCGGACGATCGACTTCCTCATCTTCAGGCGCTGTTCCGCAATGTCGAGATATGGAATGAGGCCGTCATATTGCTCAATCGTTTGATTTCTGCGGTTGAAACCGGACTCATTCAAGAAACCGATATTTCTCTTCTTCTCGAGAAATTTCGAGCAGGAGAGGATCGTCTCCGGAAGCAAATCGAGTACGGGAGACTACTACTGAGTGAAGGGTCCCTCGGCAGTTCTCATGGATCCTTCACAAATGCCCATGAGTTAGCCGAGTTTGTGGATGTCAGCTTAGAGAAGCTTTTTGAAGTTGAGGAGGATCTTCGCGAACTGACAGGAAGGATCAATGCTCAACTATCCCTCCCGTCCGTGACCTGAGACGCGGTACGCTTCAGCACCCCGACCGATTATGAGAGCACTCTGTCTCTCTCGGCGGGGTGCTCTTTTTTTTCAGCGCTTTTGGCGTTTTTTTTCTTTGTGCGGAATGGCTAAATATCCGGCAAGGAATAAACAAAGCCCGTTCACGATTTCCAAAAGAATCCAGGGCACGGACAAGGCATCTGTGGCAGGAACACCCGGACGCAGGGCGAACAGAATCGTGTTTCCAGTCATCGTCAAAATAATCCAAACCAGGATGAGATGAAGGCGGTCGGAAAACGCCAGTGCAAATCCGGGACGAAAATAGATCCATCCAGCCAACAAGGTGAGAAAGGGTGCTGTCAAAAGGCCGAAAGAAAGAAAGGCTGTCTCATACGAAGAGACCATCCAGGCAAGGGAAGCCAGGAGAAACATGATCTGTAGAGAAACGAAGGCCCCAGCCCAGCAGAGTAAAAAACGTCCGGGCCGCAAGCGGTGAAAAATCACGGTTTGAAAAGATGCCATACGGTTTCAAAAATGCCACCGATAATCACGGCAACAATGAGCCACGTGAGAATCCGTGGCAAGGTGAGACAATGATGAATCTGACAGACCGAGGACCGGCGCATGCGGACATAGGTCGCCAGAATAAACAGACCCAACAGACCGCCGAACACGGCACCGGTAAACCCAATGAGTTCAATGAAGGCGCGCACACCAAATAAAAACAGGCTAACAGGAACAAGAATCGCCGCGAGCCACGCTTTCCGCAACGGAATCCCATAATCAAATCGCAAAATTCCCTGCAGCTGCGCGGCCATGAGGGAAAAAACAGAGAGAACGGTTAAGGAACCGAGAAAGGATCCAATCAAAGCAAAAGAAGGGCCGAGTGTCGTAGCCAGGCCTTCAAAGGCGCGTTCTGTTGTGTCGGATCCTGTCACGCCAACCACAGCAAAAACAAAGAGGGCGTAGAGAAGAACAATCACGGTCTGTCCGGTGACAACTGCCTGAGGAAGCTTTCGTATTTGTTTCCCAAGAACCTCTTTCATCTCCGGAACAACACCCAAACTAGAAAGAGCAAAAAAAACGACCCCGTACGGCGCAAACCACTGAGAGACGTTTCCTTGAAGAAGATTTTTAAACTGGATGGACGGGAGCGCAGCCAAAATCATGAAGGCAAAAAGGAAGAGGAGGGCTCCCACCACAACAGCCTCCATTTTCGCCAATTTGGAAATGCCGCCGAAGGTCAAACAGGCCGCTAAGATGGCCATACCAAGCTGGTACCAAAAAAGTGTTCCGCCAAAAATCGGCGACAACAGCGTATGGAGAAATCCTCCGCCCACGAGCATGTAGGCCACCATCGCACCCCAGGCGGAAAAGGCAAAGAGAACCGTTACCACCCGATCCCATGGGTGACCCAAATAGAGCTTTACATAACCAGCAATACGATGTTTCCCGGGCGTTTGCACAACAATCTCGGCATACAGAAGCTGTAGAAGCAGGAGAAGAAACCCGACAGCCAGCAGTTCTAACAGACCGAGAACATAGCCGCTTTTGGAAAGAGCGTAGGGTAATCCGAAGACGCCCACGCCGACCACGGAACCGATCATCGTACCAACGGATCGATACCAAGGAAGATTGGGGTGGCCGGGAAAAACAAGCATAAAGCGTCTTTAGTATAGCACTCCTGGCCTCCCTGGATAACCTGTGCACGGCTCTGCTTGAACCGAGAACAACAACGGGTTACTCTAGCCATACCCCAGGGTATTCCTATGTCTGTTGTCGAACGCATCCCCCCCCAAAATCTTGAAGCGGAACAGTTCCTCTTGGGAAGTCTCCTCATTGATAAGGAAGCCTTTTTTAAGGTTGCGGACGGAATCCGGCCGGAAGACTTCTATCGCGACGTCCATCGGATAATCTACGAAGCCATGGTCGATTTGAATGCCCGGCATGAACCCGTCGACATCTTGACCCTTGGCAACCGATTAGAAGAATTGGGACAAGTAAAACAGGTCGGCGGAAGGGCCTATCTCGTCGAGCTGGCCAACGCGGTTTCTACGGCTGCCAACGTAGCCTACTATGCGGAAATCGTCCAAAAAAAAGCGACGCTGCGACGCCTGCTTTCCGCTGCCGGAGAAATTGCCGAGCTCGGTTACAAGGAAGCGGAAGACGTTGATGTTGTCCTCGACTCAGCTGAACGCAGTCTGTTTGCCGTTTCTCAGCAGTTTTTGCGAACCTCGTTCGTGGCCATCAAAAACGTGCTAGCCGACGCCTTTGAACGGATTGACGAACTCCACCGCGACCGCGGCAAATTGCGCGGGGTCCCCACAGGGTTTTCCGAGCTTGACAACATCCTGGCGGGCCTGCAGAAATCGGATCTTGTCATTCTTGCCGCGCGTCCCTCTGTTGGAAAAACTAGCCTGGCGCTTGACGTTGCTCGCCACGTTGCCGTGAATCTTAAAATTCCCGTTGGTCTTTTCTCCTTGGAAATGTCAAAAGAGCAGCTCGTGGACCGTCTGATCTGCGCCGAGGCTGGCGTGGACATTTGGAAACTTCGCACAGGAAGGCTTTCGGACCGCGACGATGATTTTCCCCGCATCGGACACGCACTTGGAAAACTTTCTGAAGCTCCGCTTTTTATTGATGATTCCGCCACGACAAACGTCATGCAGATCCGCGCCAAAGCGCGGCGTCTTCAGTCCGAACACGGTCTTGGTCTCATTGTCGTTGACTATCTTCAACTCATTGAAGGCCGATCCCGTCACGGGGGCGACGATAACCGTGTTCAGGAAATTTCCGAAATCAGCCGCGCTCTCAAACAGATCGCCCGCGAGCTCAACATCCCCGTCCTTGCCCTTTCTCAGCTTTCGCGCACTACAGAACTCTCCAAACCGGCCATTCCAAAACTTTCCCATTTACGCGATTCTGGCTCTATTGAACAAGATGCCGACGTCGTCCTCTTCATCTATCGTAAAGCCGCAGACATGAACTATCGGCCGGAAGATCTCGGGCCTGAGGAGCGCAATACAGCCGAAATTCACATTGCCAAACACCGCAACGGTCCGACGGGTATGATTCGTCTTTTCTTTGACGGGCAACGCACCACGTTCCGCAATCTTGAAACACGTCGCGCCCCCGTTGCCACGCCAACTGCCCCTCCTCCGATGACCTCATCGCGTGGTGGTGGACCCCCTTCCCCGTCCGTCGCGGCTTTCCAAGCGGCTGGCATTGAACCGCCGCCCGTGGATCCGATGAGATAAGATTTTCCGTGACGGTTTCCATTTTTTCCAACGTTACATTGGATGAAGAATGGGTTTTAATTGCTGGATATTTTCTTCAAGCGAATCAATACGATCCTCCAGACGTCTCAATCCGTGAGCTGTCATGGTAAGTTCCTGATCCTTTTTTAAAGCAAGCTCTACAAGTTTATCAAGGGTTGTTGAAATCTCTTGAATATCTGACTTTGTTACCATGGTTTCTTCTATCCGCTCTAATCGATCATCATGCTCCATGGCTTTTTTAGCCAAAAAGTCCATCTGATTGTCGATTTGGTCAAACCTTCGATCGATTTGGTCAAACCGTTGGTCGACTTGTTCAGATTTTAGACTTATTTGTTCAAACTGTCCGTCGTGCTCTTTAAGTTTTTGAAAAATTTTCTCCATAGTCTTTAAATTTTATGTGAAATTTGAGAACTGTCAAGACAGACGATTTTCGTAAAATCTGCTATTCTATCCACAGAAATTCATTTGAAAAAATCTCCTTATGTTTTCCAAAATCAAAGCCATCAAAGACCTGAGAGACCAAGCGAAAAAAATGCAAAATCAGCTTTCAGAAATCACTTGTGAAGGTTCTGCAGCATGGGGAAAAATCAAAATAAAAATGGATGGGAATCAGACCGTCCTTGACGTTTCTATTGACGGAGAGCTGCTTTCCGATAAAGATGATCTTCAAAAAGCGATCAAAGAGGCCTTCAACGATGCCATCAAACAAATCCACAAGCAAATGGCCTACAAACTCAAGGATATGGGCGGCCTGGATGCCTTGAAAAATCTTGGTTCAGGCGGATAATGGACGGAGCTGTGAAATGCTCCTATGCGACGATTTCCAGAACCGATTCAGAACCTCGCCGCAGCCTTTACGGCCCTGCCAGGCGTTGGGTCCAAGACAGCCCTGCGATATGTCTATGCCCTCCTTGCTCTTCCGCGACGCGAACTTGAACAGCTTTCACGGCTTGTCCGTGAATTAGGCGAACGTATTGAAGTCTGTCCTGAATGTCGGAGCTATACAGAAGGGGGCCTGTGCGAAATTTGTCGTGACTCTCGACGGGACCAACGGCTTTTGTGCATTGTTGAAACTTCACGCGATATTGCCACGCTTGAAGCCAGCGGTGCCTATCGCGGACGTTATTTTGTTTTAGGCGGCACGCTCAATCCCCTGGAAGGATTCACGCCGGATGTGCTCCCCATCCGAAATCTGATGGAAAAAATTCAAGCGTCAAACGGCATTGAGGAACTCATTCTGGCCTTTTCCCCAGATGTCCACGGCGAGACAACCATGCTTTACCTGGCCAGGGAACTGAAGCCTCTCCATCGTCGCGTCACGCGTCTTGCCCGCGGTCTCCCCACTGGCGCCGCCATTGAATTCGCAGACGAAGTAACGCTCGGCGACGCTCTGCAAGGACGAAAAGAAATATAAAAACCGTCCCTGTATCTCCTTGTACAAGAACGGCTTTGAGTTTCGATGAGTAGGTGTCTATTACACGCGGAGATAGCAGTAGAAGTCTCGGTGCTGGGAAGCCAATGGCTCCCAAGACATAGGTCGCCATCGGTCAGCCTCTGCACTCTGGACGATCAATCCTCCCCATCCGTGCGAGCAGGAGACACTGGTAAAAGCGGGGGCTACCTTCCGCCAGAATGAATGTTCCTCTTCCGGATGGAAGTGGAACATCAACCTCCGGCGGTTCGGGGTCCAAAAAGAGAGAGGGACATCGAACTGCCATTTCCCCATCTCTTCCTGTTGAGAACGAGGGAAGAGACACAAGGCGTCCTTCTGCTGTCCTTCCACCATCAGGCCAAAATCGCCGGCATGAGGGACGTCAGAACTGACTAGAAAGTCATTCCCAAACCACCGCAGCGGAACGACTTCGTGATTTCGAAGACGAAAAGTTCGAAATCTTCCAAGGACGTCAGCCTGGTGGGCCTGCAGGACCGCCGTGATACGGCTATGGTCTTGGCCACCATTCTGTCGATGCTCCCGAAAGAGATTTTTTAGGCTTGGAAAAGCCTGGAAAAGACGCTCTGCCTCATTCAACCACCGTTCTGCCTGGACCCCCTCTTCGAATTCCGGAAGAGGACGCCCATCCATCCGATCGAGGTAGTGTCCCAAAAAAGAAGTCCACACTCCTTCGTGATTAAAGAGATATTCTAAAAGGAGGAAGGTCCTCGCCGGGTCGTACATGACGACCGTGATCGGAACCGTCTTCTCCAGCGGCCACTCTTCCCCGCGAATGAAGTAGGTTGGATCAACAAGCACCCGGCTCAGTTCCCGGTATGCTTCCGTCCTTCCTTCCGCATCAAGCTGTGAGAGCAGCTGCTGCATGGAAGTGACGCGGCCGCAAAACTCTCGAAACCGTTTGACGGCTTGCGCTGGCGTGCGACTTCCCAGTCTGAACAGCTCCATGGTCTCATTCCATGAGATGCCAAGGCGGCCGCGTACGGCTTTAAAATCCTCATTGGCCGTCAGCCTCCCACGCAACCACTCGACTTCCTGTTCGGACGTCATCAAGACACCCCCTTCTTCAGGCACTCGCTTCTTCATTGTTCTTTCCTTTCAGTTCAGTTGTGAAAGAAGCTCTCTGAAGCAGCATCTCATGAAAGATGCCAACCGGCCCCGGCCGACATAGCCGAAAACCGGGTGTCTCATGAAAGACGAAAGGGACCTTACGATAGATAAAAACAAAAGTCAAAACTATCGCCTTTTCGACGGTGGGTTTATTTTTCCGTATCTGTACAAAACAAAAGGATGGGTCTGAAACCCATCCCTACCTTCCTACACCCCCCGTTACTTCGAAACAATCTTTCCGATCTTTACTTTCGTAAACGGTTGGCGGTGACCGACATTGCGGCGGTACCGGACCTTTGGTTTGTATTTCACGACCGAAACTTTTTTGGCCTTGCCGTGCTCGACAATGGTCGCGCTAACGGAAGCCCCGTCGACCAGCGGCTTTCCAAGCTTCACTTCCTTCCCTTCCTCGTCAGCAACAAGGAGGACTTCAAGGGAGATCTCGCTCCCGGGTTCGACCTCAAGCTTCTCGATCTTGAGCTCCTGACCTTCGCGGACCTCATACTGCTTGCCGCCGGTCCGAATGACTGCGAACATAGGCATCTACGCGCTCGCGGCTTCCCAGTCTTCTGGATAAATCCAGGCGGTATTGCCAGCGATCTGTTAGAAATTAACGACGGAATCTTACAATTTTTAGACCTCTCCTGTCAAGAAAATGGAAGGATACTCTAAATTTCTTTATTTGTCAAAAAAATCTAACATAATTAAAAACAACTGTATTTCTACAGCTGTTTTCAGACACTGTTTCTTTTATCGTCCCCCACGCGAGCGGGAGCCGAAGGATGGGCGACTGCCAGGCGAACGACCGCGACTGAAGGGACGTCGAGGCTTGGAAAAACCATGCGAAGGTCGATCTTCTGATCGAGAGTTTCCTTGTGGCTGGCGTTGTTGGTTTCCAGCTGGATGAGATGGGGAACGACGCGGTTCTTCCCTTCCTGTGGAGGAGGCGCGATGGGAATTTATTCCAGGATGAAACGACCTGTTTTCAGATCCACCGGACGATTCTCGACGCACGCTTCCTCCACGAAAAGCCGGACGTGGAGTCGGAATGTCTGCGGGGAGCGGCGCCCGCATCGGAGGAAGTTCTGGGAGGCGGCTGACCGGAAGCGCCTTACGGATGAGCCTTTCAATGTCCCGAATTTCACGTCTTTGGTCAGGCATGGCAAAGGAGACGGCATGACCGGACTGTCCGGCACGACCGGTGCGTCCGATACGATGCACATAGTCTCCAGGACTATCTGGCAGATCAAAATTGAGAACCAATTCAATGCCCGTCACATCAATACCGCGCGCCGCAATGTCTGTGGCCACAAGCACGCGATACTTTCCCCTTTTAAAACCTTCGAGAGCCTCGCGCCGCTGGGCAAGAGAACGGTCCGAATGAATTTCAGCCGCGCGATGCCCCATGGTGCGCACGGAACGGGCAATCTTTCTAGCCCCATGTTTCGTGCGGGAGAAAACCAAGACGCTCCCGCGGTATTCCCCCAGCAGACGATCCAAAAGTCGGATCTTATCTTCTTTTTTTACAATAAATAATTCCTGGGTAACATGATCTGCCGCCGTACCAGCCGGCGCTACTTCCACCCGGATCGGCAAACTCATGTGTGCAGCCGCGATCTTTACGATTTCGGAAGGCATGGTGGCAGAAAACAACATGGTCTGACGTTTGGCTGGAGGAGGCAAAACAGAAAGAATCCGGTTAATCTGAGGCGCGAATCCCATATCAAGCATGCGATCGGCTTCATCAAGCACAAGGACGCACACGCCATCAAGACGAACCGTCCTTTGCTCCAAATGGTCAAGAAGACGGCCAGGGGTAGCCACGATGACCTGCGGCTTTCTGGCAAGAGCCGCGCGTTGCGGCCCCATGGCCGCGCCACCAATGAGAACGGCTGTGCGAATTCCTGAAGAACGTCCAATTTTTAAAAGCGTTTCTTCCACCTGTAAAGCCAGCTCGCGTGTTGGAAGAATCACAAGCCCAGACCCGCCTTCTGCGGCCAAACGTTGAAGCATCGGAATACCGAAAGCAAGCGTCTTTCCCGTTCCCGTCTGCGCAATACCAATGAGGTCCTTGCCCTCAATGGCCGCGGGAATAGAACGTTGTTGGATGGGTGTGGGAACCGAAAATCGGTTCTGGGCCAGAACTTCAAGCAGCCCGGGCGCAATACCCAAACCGTGAAAAGAGGAGGCCGAAGAGGAATTTGAAATAGTCATGCGCGGACAGCGTGACAGAAAAACGCTAAGATGTCAACTTTTTAACCCAAAGGGGTTTTTTTCTGAGGCGGGATAGCTGTGTCATAGGCAAGGTACGAGACATAACGGACAAGATTTCCGAGATTCTTCCTCTTCAAAACCGTCCGCGAAAGTCCACGCTGCTTATCCTTGCTGTCGCAAAACTGCTCGAGAAACGTTTCTTTTTCTACTGCAATAACATCATACATAGCGCGAAATGTCCGATCCCGCCGCATACGGTCCCAGATCCAGCGATAACGAACCTGACGGCGATAATAATCCATAAGGCCCCCGTGAGGATCCATGCACTTGGAGAGGTGAGAAAGAGAACGTTCCTCCCCATTCAAAAATCGTTCAATCAGCGGCGCAGCCTCTTTTCCAGAAACAACAGATCCTTTAATGCCGTCCGCGGCAAAGGCCCCACAAAATCCGGCCGCATCACCAATCAAAAGAACGTTCCCTTTTGTAAGACGTTTCCGCGTTCCCCCTATGGGAATGAGACTGCCAAAAACATAGCCAGGCTTTTCAATGTCCCCCTCAATGGAAATCATGTCGCGCGTCAAAAGAATCCTAATAAACTGGTTCAAAAGGTCTTTCGCCCCCCCCGATCCTTCTCCACCTTGGCCAAACCGACCCGAAAGGCAGGACGGCCATCGACAACGGTTGGTGAAAGCCATCCGCCGTATCCCAAAGAAAATGCACCGAACCAAAAGTGATAAATCGTTTCAGATGGATTCGGTCCCAAGAGGACCCTCCCAAAAAAGACGTGTTCGTACCCGAAAAGAAACCGACGATTCCGATCAAGTCCACAAACGGCAGCAACAGACGACCGTCCGCCATCTGCTCCAACCAAAAAACGCGTTCGAATTTCCTCTGTTTCGTTCCCCTTCGTGCGCAAACGGACATCCCTCATTTTATCCGGATGATCCACACCGCAAAAAACGGTTTGCGCCCGAACTTCGACATTGGAAGGAAGTGTGGTCGCCAAAGCTTTCACAAGCGCCTTCGTATCCGTCTGATAAATCCACGGCTGTTCAACACGGGAGATGAAAAAATCTTGAAAATTCGGCGCCACGACGCAGATCGATGAAATTGAATTCGTTATGTAACGATCCACATCAAAAAATGAACGGAATTCTTCCCGTGTTTTTTCCGTAATAAGCCCCGTGGATTCTACAGTCGAACCAGGTTCGGGTTTTGCCTCAACGACAAGAATGTGTAAATCCTTTGGGAGATGATGAGCCAAGGTTAAACCGGAAAAACTCGCGCCGACAATAAGGACATCATATTCAAGCATAGATCGATTTTGGTGTCCTTGGCTGTAAATCTAGGAAGGGAGCGAAAAACCTTCTTCAACCTCATAAAATACCTGTCCCGTTTTCAATGCCTCAAGAACAAGTTTGACAGGCTCGAACAGCGGTTCGGGCAGATGGTCGAGATCATACCACCCAATACTCTCGATTCGTTCCGGCTCGCAAATCATCGGTTCGCCCGAAACAATCTCGGCCGTAAACGAAATGTCTATGTAATGCTTTTCATACTTGCGCATACTGGCACAGGAAGCGAAACGGATGTTATTCAACTCAACACCCAGTTCTTCCCTTGCTTCGCGCTTGACAGCATCGACCAAACTTTCGCCGAACTCAACATGTCCGCCTACGGAGCCGTAGCACCCTTGTGCATGCGAACCTTTGCGTTTGGCAAGGAGCGTCTTTCCGTCCTTGAGGATGACAGCCCCAACCCCGACTTTAATGCAATGTGGATCCATAAAATTTAAAAATTCTCGTCATTGCGAGCCCTTCAATTTCTGTCGGGGCGAAGCAATCTCTTATTTTTTACGTCAACTTTTTTACGTTAACTCGTCAACCAAATCCTTCCACGAAAATATGGGGCATATGATGATCGGAAGATTGCTTTGTCGTTCGTCCGCCGAAGTTTTAACGGAGGCGGACTCACTTCTCGCAATGACGAGGATTCTTTCAATTTTCCCCTCCGACTTTCTCCAACGCAAACGACGCTGCCGAGGTCGTCCGCAAACCCGCTTCCATTTTCTGCGGTTTCGGAAAATGAAGGACGATCGGTTTTCCTAATAGGGTCCTTGGAGCCGCGAACGGAACGAGGAACAACAGAAATCCGAGCCCAAGCGGATGGTTCAAATAGGGCGAAAACGTATGCGTGGCATAGAGCATAACAAGGGAGGCCACAAAGGCGTTCGCCATCCAAACGTGTTCTTTGTTAAGTTCTTCGCGCACGCCGCGGACAAGGAAAAACAAAAGGAAAAGGAATGAGAGAGGTCCAAGGATTCCCATTTTGAGCCAAAGTTCGAACCATCCCCACTCAAGCGCATAGGTGCTCCACCATCCTTCTGGAGAAAAAGCGCGGACGCGCGGATCATCGGTCTGAAATTGGACTTCTTGACCAAAACCATTTCCGGTGATCGGCTGTTGTCGAATGAGTTCGACCATGGGCGGAAGCAGCTTCCACCGGCTGGAAACGGCTACATCACCGGCATCCGTGGTGCGAGAAGAAAACAGACCCGAAAGGGCGTCCGCGGATCCAACGCGATACGGATAGGGGAATAAAATGATCAAAACAAGTAAGACAGATCCGACCGCGCCAGCAAGAACGGTCCATCCAACACCGTTTTTGAATCTCTGCCACCCTGCCATGTTCCTCTGCTGACGAATCAAAAACAAAACAACAAGAACCAACCCCCCGGCTGTCAGCCCGATCCAAAAGCTACGAGAAAGACTGATCAAGAGAATGGAGCAGCCGACAGCCAAAGCCGCGGACAGGCCGGCCCGTTCTTTTCGCACGCCCGCAATCATCCACAGCGCGGAAATTAAAAGGATAAAAATAAGAGCAACGGAAAATTGGGACTGGAGAAAGACACGGAAGATACCGCTTCCCATATCGGTCAGTTCGCCGGTCCGCGTGTCGCGGATGAATGTGTAGACAGGCCCCAGAATTGAAACAGGAAAATGGGTAAACACGTATAAGAGGCCCAGGGTCAAGAGAGAAACCCACGCGGCAGAAGCGGAGAGCGTTTGAATAAGCAACCGGCGGGCCGCTGCCCCCCAGGAAACGTTTAAAAGGGGAAGGAGATAAGCTAGATAAAAATAGGCGTTCCCATCTTGAAAAACATCACGCGGATCCTGTTGCCGCACACCCACGATAAATCCGATAACAACGGCGACGAGAAGCGGAAAAAACCATCGAAATCGCGGATCCCGGCACGGGCACGGCACCCGCCGGATCATGCGATGAAAGAATAACCATGCCGCCAGGACGGCAAAAAAAACAACCATGCGCAAGGACAGAGAAAATCCGGCGACAGGAACAGAGAGCAAGTGTCCATGGGAATTCGCAAACAGTTCTGCAAAGGCGGCCGCCAAGCCCCACTCCAGCTTCCGGACGGTCAAAAGAAAGACCCCGATTCCTATGAGGGCCAAAAGGATGGGAACGAAGGGAGTTTGAAAGGCAAGAACCGCGAGGACGAAAACTCCGCCGAGCGCTCCCAACACGATCCAAAATGGTTTGCCGATGAATTGCGAAAGCATAGGATCATTTATTCAAGACAATCTGTGTTTCGCTAAAACAATCTCCCGGGCCGATTCGTACTTCGCAATAGACGTTGGTCGCCAACCGAAAAAATCCCACGGAACCGTGTAGAGAATCGAGGGACGCCACTGGGTTCCCAGACGGCTTTTCGATTCCACGAAGACGCGGAACAGCTCCTCAGGAACAAAGGTCCCGATTCGTCCCTTTGATAACAGAGTCAACCAGAGATCCCAATCTTGCAGCCGGTAGACAAGCGGATCAAAACCTGGAAACGCTTCGCGACGGATCAGGGCCGTCGTGTGGATGTAGTTCATTCGTCTGAGCCGTTCAGCGTCAAAGGGAAACCCGTGAAATTTCTTCCACCCGAAACGAAAGCTGGAATAGGCATAAGACGCGCGGGGATCTGCATCTAAGGCGTCTGAAAGTTTCTCGAGCATCTCCGGATGCATGACCACATCCGCATCACAAAAAATGACCCGTTCCCCGCTAGATACTGCAAAACCACGATTGCGAGCCGGGTTGCTCCCCTGATTCTCTTGATTGATAAGAATGATCCTCCCAGCGTATGGAGCAAGAATCTCCTCAGTTCTGTCTTTGGACCCGTCGTTAACGACAATGACTTCCGCCGGCGGTAACGTCTGACCAAACACGCTCTCCAAACACCGCACAATCGTGCCCGCGTGTTGATAGGTTGGAATGATGACGGAGATGCGAGACGGATTCATAGTCAAAGATACGGCTCTAGTTTAGCCCATTGTTCCTCGGGACGAAATTCCGCAAGAGCTCGCTGTTGAGCGGCTTTTCCCAATGTGCGGCACAAGGATTCATCCGTGATCATGCGCAAGAGCGCTTGGACAAGAGCATCGGCATTACCGTCCGGAACGAGCAAACCTGTTTCCCCATCGAATACAGCCTCATTCACTCCTGGAAGAGCCGAGGCAATCGAGGGAAGACCCCAAGCAGCCGCCTCCAGATAAACACTACCGAACCCTTCACGGTCCGCTTCCCCGCCCACCGTCGGCATCACGAAAACGTTGGAAGCAGCATACGCGTCCCGGACGTCCGCATCCGAAGCTTTTGTGCGCATCGTAACCATGGAATCCAACCCAAGTTGTAAAATGGATTCTCGAATCGTTTTTTCAAACGGCCCATCTCCGATGATCTGATAGGAAAAAGAAACACCGGAACGCCGCAAGACAGACAGGGCCTGAAGGACGCGCAAGTGGCCTTTGCGTTCCACGAGACGCGCGACCGTTAAAAAATGAGTCGTTCCATCTTGTGGACGTGAAAGGGCTTCAACCCCTGGGAGCAAAGTTTCGTGCACAGTCGGATACACAACAAGGGAGGAAACGTGAAAATCTTGGTAAACCTCTTGAGCAAGAACCTGAGAATTGGCCACGACCACCCGCGCGCCGCGCAAAATCCGTTTCGCAAGCACCCGCTTCCACGGATGTTGTTTTACCAATCCCAAATCCATGCCATGAACGCAGACAATGTAAGGGCGGTGCGTAAACGGCTTCAGCATCCACGTCGCTGTTCCCACCGGAAGCACATGGCTCGTAAGCGTCAACTCATATGTTTTCCTCTTTTTCCAGAGGATGGACAGGATCGGAAGCCAGTGCGGCCATAGCCGAGAAGAAAACAAGGGGACACGTTCCACGGGATAAGACGCCCCCTTATCAAACGCTTCGCTCTCCGGCTCCGGAGGGGCAACCACGAAAATACGATCGTGAAAAATCCGTGCTCCCGCTTCCAAATAACGGGCCACGCCCCCAAGTCTGGGAGGAAAATCAAGCGTCAGGAGTAACAAGTTCCGCATAAGTTTCGTCCATTTTTTTCGAAGGCAAAAGAAGACGACGAATGGATTGAACATCTTCCGAACGTACGGCTCTGGTGAGAAAGAGCATGAGAACGTAAACAATTGCCCCCAAAATAATAGAGGGAATGAACCCGAACCTTTCCCGTATAAACCATGCGGTTAGGGCCATCACTAAACCACTCGCAATAATTGGAATGACTGTTCGAAAAAGATTTGTCCAGCGGTAGCCAGGAATAACAGAAGGGACAAATGCCAATCCAGCCAAGAATAAAAACCAAAAACTCACGAGGGCAGAAAGAGCGGCTCCCATCGCTCCCAAAAAAGGAATGAAAATGGCGTTTAAAATGACATTGATAACCATGGTGATTCCCATGATGGCTGTTTTTGTCCCTTGTCGGTCTGCTGCATTGAGAAGTGAACCAACGGGAAAATCCAGGAAGATCGGCATGAGAACGAAAACAAGAACACGCAGAACGGGTGCAGCACCATCATAATCCGAGCCGGCCAACCGCACCGCATCCGAAGCCACCACAGATAGTCCAAGGGTGATGGGCATGGCCAGAATAGCCAAATACCACATGGCACGATTAAAGAGCGCGGCAAGTTGTTCTGGATCCTTTCCAACGATTGCGCTCATCCCTGGATAGAGAGCGGCAATGAATGCCATGGGGAGAAACTGGAAGGCATAGGTAAATTTGTAGGCAACACTGTAAACGCCCACAGCAGCCGTTCCGGCAAAGTGTGAAAGAAAAAGAGAATCAATGGAAGAATAGACCTTGACGAATGTGCCTGCTAATGCGAACGGAAATGCCAGACGCAAAAGAACGCGAATTCCTTTGAGATCCCACAAGGGTTGTAAAATATTTTTTCCAAACGACTGGATTACTTGAAAAACAGAAAAAAAGGCATTGAAGAGACTTCCAACCAAAAGGGCTGCCACTAACCAAGGTAAAGAGGGATGAAAGAGAAGAACGGCTCCTCCGAATAGGAGTGTTAAGATCTGACCAATAAAAATTCCCGCGGATTCAAAGGATAAACACTGAGAACCGCGCAGGACACCATAATAGAGAAGCGAGATGGCATCCGCAGCCAACACAAGCGTTGCCACGGCAACAAGAAGGATCACGGAAACGTCATACCCAAGGGCAAGCGACGCGAGAATAGATCCAACACCACCGAGCAGAATGAACGGAATTTTGAGAGTGATCGCACGTCTCACAAGGAGGGTTCCTTCCTTCCTTGGCTGTTTGGCGATTTCACGAATAATAACTGGCGTCAAACCAAAGTCTGCGATGACACTAAAAATTGTTGTAATAGACAGAGCTAGAAAATAGGCTCCCGTATGCTCTGGCCCCATGGTTTTTGCTAGAGCTAAGAAATAAAAAAAGGCAACCGCTTTCTGTCCAATGGAAGCAGCGGTCAAATAAAAGGTATTTTTCGCAAGGAGGCCTGACACAACACAAAGAGCATAGCACGGCTCTCTTCGGCCCTCAAACGAAAAACCCCCGACAATGTCGAGGGTAAGGACTCAAAGGACAACGCCCATCTTTTGGAGAAATTGGAACTGAGCGTTCCACTCTCGGGCCTGGTTCTGGCGTTTACCAGAACCGTGGCCTTCGTTCTCAAAGGAAAGAAGAACGATCTGACCCCCCGTAGACTGAACAGCCCGGACGATCTGTTCTGCTTGTGAGAAGGGGACACGTGCATCATTCTTCCCGTGAATCACGAGAAGGTTTTCAATCCGGTCAGCATACAACAGGGGCGAAATCCCCTCCAGGAATTTCCTTTCCTCCGGGACGTCCAACCGGCCATACTCCTCCTGCCGATTGGCTGTCCGATAGGAAGCTGTCCCTTCCAGAAAAGAAATCCAGTCGGAAATCCCGACCGCTTCCATGCCGGCAATCCAAAGATCCTTCCCGTGGCTGACTCCAATTTTTTTGAGATCAGAATCTCCGTCCAAGCCGGCGAGGGTGAATCCGGCAAGGACCATGTATCCGCCGTAGGATCCTCCGGAGAGGACCAGTTTCGAGGAATCAACCCACGGGACGACGTCACGCAGATATAACGCCCCCCAAATCATGTCCTTGACGGAATCCAGACGCCGCAAGCCGTTGTCAGCCTGCTGAAAGGCCTTTCCGCGTCCGCTACTTCCCCGAACATTGGGCTGAAACACGCCAATCCCCTTGGAACAAAGGTATTGGATCCGTCCTGCCCAGCTGAAATCGCGTGCCGAGCTTGGCCCTCCGTGCATGTCCATAATGACGGGGGTCTTATGCGTAGTGTCCGCACCCGATGGACGGTAGAGGATTCCGCGAATTTCGATTCCGTCAAAGCTGGTGTAACTCACCAACTCGGGGACGACCGGCGGTTTTTCAACAACCAACGGATAGGCCCAAGCCTTCTCTGCTTTCTCCTTTCGAAGATCTATTCGCCAAATACTGGTAGGAGTGGACGGGCTCGTGAACGTGAAACTCACGAACCGTTCAGCCGGACTGAACGTAAACCCGTACAGGACGCCCGGTTCCGGCAGAAGCGCGTTCACATCGATCACCTTTCCGGTCCTCCCATTCCGAATCGAAACCTCCGAATAACCAAAATGGTCATAGGAAACCACTTCCCACCTCCCGTTTACGGAGTGGCGGAAAGAATCGGATTCGAGACCCTTGGCGGGAAAAGAATCACGCCAGGCTCCTGTTTCAAGATCAAGCTCCATGGGCGTGAGCAAGTCACGATCCCCAACATCGGCCAGAGCGTAGATTTTCTTTCCATCCGAAGAAAAATGAATTCCTTCAATTCTTGCCTGGTCATCAGGAGTGATGACTGGCCGATAAGCCCCGGACGCAACGTCAACCAGGAAGACATACCCCTGAACATCGGAGATTCCTCTTGTCACCAACATCTTTGCACCGTCGTGACTCCAGGCTCCGAGACCATGGTCCTGTTTGGGAATCTTGCCCGTGAAGATCGGCGTGGAAGTGCCTTTCTCGCGATCATACACATAGACGTCAAAGGACGACGGCTCACGAACATTATTCGCATAGGAAAGATACCTGCCATCCACAGACCAGGAACCCAAATTGGAACAGGTTCCTTCTTGAGAGACAGGGATTGGATCACCGCCGTCCGAAGGCATGACATAGACGACGTGTTTCTCGTTCCCTTTGTTGTCCCGGCCGAAAGCAATCCACTTTCCATTCGGTGAAACCTTCGCGTAATAGGCGGGGTCTTCCCCGCCGGTCAGCTGCCTGACCCCGCCATCTGGCGTGGTCCGATACAACTGCCATGTCCCATTGTCGCTGGCGTTCCCCCAAAAAATAACACTCCCGTCATCGAGAGTCGCCAGGTTCGATACGGAAAAGGTTTTGAGATACGGCCAAATGGCCGGATCGACATCCATTGTCTCCTCTTCTTCCTGACTTGCAAGAACCATCGTCGGCGACAGCAGAAACCCTGCCAGGATCGCCACAACAAACATCAAGATTTTCTGTCTCATTTTTTTATCCTCTCCTCTTTCGAAATTGAAAAAGACCACGCAAGCGCAAGGATCTTAGGACGCGTGTGGTCGCTTGTCAAAAATCTCCTCCCCCTATTCCTTCTTTCCGTACGTACGCACGCGCATGAGTGCTTGGCGAATAATAGGTTTAAGATCAGGATAAAAAGATTTCTGGGACACCTCGCGCAAAGGAATCCATGCAGCTTCCTGAATATGTTCAGAAGCCTGAGGAAAAAGATTGGCACCGACCGGGGCCAAAAAAAGAAAATAATGGATGTCTTTATGAACGAGTGCTCCCTTGCGGACAAAACGGTCGCGAAACCAGATAGCGATCTGCCCCAGAGGTTCAAGAAGTTGAATTTGATCCAGACCCAGCTCTTCCATTGTCTCACGCGCTGCCGCCTCTTCCATGGTTTCTCCCGGTTCCACATGTCCTTTTGGAAACGTCCATTTCCCGTAGGAGTCCTTCATCATGGCAAAAAAAAGACCTTCTTCTGTCTGTTTAAAGACGAATCCACCAGCAGAAATCTCTCGCGTTGGACGCTGGCGCCGACGCGAGACTTTCCGACGCATTCTCTTGTACGAACGACGTTGGCCGGAAACAATTTTTCTTTTCTCTTCGGAAGGAGACATAGACGTCTTAAAATTTGTCCATGCCAACGATCGTTCCCATAAGGAGTTCAAGAGCCTTGTTCATCTGGGGATCTCTACCAACCTTCATGTCCTCTTCCGTCCATTCAACCGTAACGTCCGGTTCGATGCCAATCTCATTGATCGACCGTCCTTTAGGCGTGAGCCACTCCGCTTCCGTAATTTTGATGGCGGAACCATCCGGAAGCTCGCTATAATCCTGAACCGATCCTTTTCCGAAGGTCTGTGTTCCAATCAAGGTGGCAAGCCCATAGTCCTGCAAAGCACCTGATACGATTTCTGAAGCCGAAGCGGATCCGCCGTTCACGAGAACCATGGTAGGAATCTGGGCGAGTCGTTCCGAGCCGGAACCGGTATAAACGCGCTGATTGCCTTGGGATTTCTCCAGGACGACCGGTTGGGGTCCGATCCAGGCCGATGCAATGTCAATGGCGGCCGTGAGCAACCCGCCCGGGTCTCCGCGCAGGTCCAAAATCACGCCTTTTGCCCCGCTGTTCAAAATTTCGTTTACGGCGTTTACAAAGAGCGATGGGGTCTCATCATTAAACATCGCGATGCGAATAACCGCCACGCCATCCGGGCGCATTTCATAAACAAGACTGTCCACAGTAATCGTATCGCGTACCACGGAGAAATTCTGTGGTTCTTTCCACCCTTCTCGAAAAAGAGAAAAAACCACCGTCGTCCCCCGTGCCCCGCGAATAAGAAAAACCGCTTCTTCCACACTCATTCCATCCGTGGCCTTTCCGTCAATGGCCAGAATGAAATCCCCTGTTTTTAACCCAGCCTGTTCAGCCGGACTTCCGGAAAGCGGAGCCACAATTTGCAGCTGTTTGTCTTTAATGCCGATTTCCGCTCCGATCCCTTCAAAGGACCCCGAAAGGTCTTGTTGAAATTCCTTGGCCTCCTTTGGATCGAAAAAAACCGTGTAGGGATCGCCCAAAGAAGCAAACATCCCTTTCAATGATCCGTAAAAAAGCTCCTTATCGGAAACGGGTTGGTGATAAAATCGGTCTTTAACTGCGTTCCAAACGTCCCAGTACAAACCAAAATCCACGTCTTCAGCAAGATGGTCTGAGACAATATCCTGGCCCGTGACTTGACCCTCGCCAATCGGTACGGCCGCCCGACGGCCTTGTTGACGACCAATAAAAAGCCCGCTGGTAAAGGAGACGAAAACAAACAGAAGAGTCGTTAATACAATGAGACTCTTAGAAAAGGGATAGCGGATGTTGGACATACGTTTCTAAGAATACGCGAGGATGAAAATTCTCACAAGGAGAAAAAGATGATTCAACGAAAAATTTTTGACAAAAAAAGAAAAAAAGGTAAACTCCCCTTATCGAAGTCCTTTTGTGGTGAGACAAAATAGAAAGGGTTTGAAATGAAGGAAAAGAAAGACCTGGCAGCTCTCCTCTTTCGTGTCCTGACTTTTGGAAACGAGGAATTGATGGCCCTGAACAGCTGGTCCTCGCTCCTTTTTCAGGGAGAGGAAAACCTACGGCAAGGGGGGATTCACACTGAACTCTGTCGGGGCATGGTTTTGTTCACCGTCGGTGAGATCGTCATCGGGTTCGGAAGAACGCGCGAGCGGCTTGGTCTTGAAGAGATGAAAATTCTCTTCGAGGGAAAAGATCACTTCATCAATAGCACTAAGCTCATTGATGCGCAACGGTTGTTTGCAGACATTGTGAACATCCTACCCACCGGTTGATTCTTTGCCATCTCTCTTCTGAGGCGTCCCAGACGGACGTTCTCTTTTTTTAAATCAAAATTCTCCTCAAATACTCTCCCGTAGGGCTCCCCGCATGCATGGCGAGAGAGACGGGAGTGTTGTAATGTCGTTCTGAATACAATAAACTCTCGGATATCTTAAGCCAATTTCATAAAGGTCTATGAGAGAATGGCCAGTGGATGAAAAAATGAATTTGGGTGATGCGGAAATAACTCGGGTGGCTTTTGAAAAATCAGACCATTTTATTGCTGATCTCCGACCAAAAACAGAGACCTTTTTGGATTGCATCCCAGCAGAGCAAATTGAGACTGATGCGGTCTATGTTGCCAAAATGCGAGGAATTTTTCAGTCGACAAAAACACCTTTTTTAGAAAGACAAAAACAACGCGCAAAAGTCCTTGAATGCATTTTGATTGGACACATAGAACTGAGCGAATGGCTTGGTGAAGGCGTCTCTACCTTTCTGCCAACAGAATACGACGACTTCCACAACAGGATTGACCTGATTGTTGAAATACCCACGAATGAAATGGATTCTGTTCTTTTGGCGGCAGATCTTACCTATTCCCAAACGGAACAGAATATAGTGAAAAAGCTCGAAGAGCTCAAGCGAGATCTTACGGCAGGAAGAGGAAAAACTGTCAAATATTTTTCGTCTGAAATGACGGATAAACGGGGAATCCAACAACGGATTCCGGGGGTAGTCATCATCATCGACCCAAAAACAATGGATGAACTTACGCGACTGTGGGTACAAAAAAACAAAAAAGATCTTGAAACTCACCCCATTCAATACATAATACTGGAACAAATTTTGATGCAGCTTGACGTCTTCCAGGCTTTCACGAAATCCACACATCCCGATCTTGCAAAACAAATGGCCGAAGTCAAAGACTCCATCTGTGAACGGTTGAAGGAAGATCGTTATCAAAATCTCTCCTTAGATGCTATCCGTCGCCATCCGTCGCTCAGATTGTTCAAGGAACTCCTTGAACGCGTTTTTTTGCAGGCTTACCGCGAAATCAAAGGACATCATCTCCGATTGGCCGATTTGGCGTGGGAGCAACTACCGCAAGCCACGATTCTCGAAGAAGAGGCATGGATGCCACAGGCGGAGGAACGCCGAGGAAGCACACGTGAGCTGCCTCAAATTCGGCTCGCAGATTTGCTTCAAGAATTGCGCGGAATGCCGAATGGAGACAAAATATCGTGGGATCGTATTACTCGCATAGCTGCTCGTAGAAGCAATCCTGGAGAACTTATCCAAGATAAGACGACGGGACAGATATTTCTTTTGACAAGGCTCGCCGAAGCCATACGGATGGAGATTGCCAAAACCCAAGAACTTCCCTCCCCTCCTCCCGGATCTTTAACTAATGACGGACTCACCAAAGAATTGCAGACGCAACAAATTGCTATTAAGCCCTTGACGGTGCGTCGCCTCGCCGTGCTGCTGGCACGCGAGACAAATGAAACTCCCGCCCAAACCACCTATCGCGCTTCGAATAACCGCCCTCGTACGTTCTATTCTCCCCAACTCGTTCAGCGTGTCATCAGATGGTGTCTTGCACATCACGACAAACACATTGACCGTGCCGTGGTCCCATTCGATCCGACCTGGGTTTCTCTTCGTGAACTCTCCAACGAATTCGAGAAAGAAATGAGTGCTGCCTCCGTGCGCAGGGAGTGGAACGGCCATATCGACTCCATCACCTATATGCGGGATGCGGACGGAAATATTTATGGTCGATGTTCGCCGCAAACAGCAGAAACCATTCGACAAAATTTACAAAAAAAGATTGAGGTGTTGGAACCTCAAAAAGACGAACTGACCTTGCCTCAACTCGCTTTGAAAGCAGGTCTAACGAAAAAAGTGGTAAAAAGATTGATGAAGCAAACCGTGGCAGATAATCCTACGACGGAATACTGCGCCCGCCGAAGACCTAAATACGGCAGAACGGAGTGGTATTATTTTGCCAATGCCCTCAAGGTTGTTGAGGAAGAATCAGCATATCGTAGGACTCTTCTTTCACCACAGCTTGGAGAAAAATCCATTTATCAAATAACGGAAGCCGTAAAACAACACGCCAACCCTAGGGCCAACAATCACACGCTGGCTAAACATATACAACACGTCCTTCTCAACCACTCCGACTGGATGCACAAACGCCTTGTGCCGGACGGCAACGTCTATGCCTATTATAGCCCAGAAATGGAGCGGGAGCTTATTCGATTAGAATCAGAAAGACTACTCGCCCAGGCTGAATCATAAAAAAATCTTGTGAGACAATTCGACGCTCTCATTTCAGCACCTTCCTCAAATACTCTCCCGTAGGACTCCCCGCATGCATAGCAACTTCTTCGGGCGTTCCAACGCACACGATTTCCCCACCCCGATCACCACCTTCGGGACCAAGATCAATCACCCAATCCGCGGTCTTGATGACGTCGAGATTGTGCTCGATGACGAGCATGGTATTACCGCGATCTACGAGCTTGTGCAGCACGGTGAGGAGCTGTTCGACGTCTGCAAAATGAAGACCCGTGGTCGGCTCGTCTAAAAGGTAGAAGGTGCGGCTGGTCGCGCGCTTAGAAAGTTCGGTTGCAAGTTTTACGCGCTGCGCTTCCCCCCCGGAAAGCGTAGGCGCTGGCTGGCCGAGCTTGAGATAGCCGAGACCGACTTCCACGAGCGTCTGAAGTTTATCGGAAACAAATGGAATGTCTTGAAAGAATGGAGCGGCTTCTTCAACCGTCATTTCCAAAATTTGATAAACATTCTTTTCCTTGTATTCAATTTCAAGCGTCTCCCGATCGAACCTCCGACCTTTGCACACGTCACAGATCACATAGACCGTTGGCAGGAAATGCATTTCGATCGCGATCGTTCCATGACCTTCGCAGTTTTCGCACCGGCCTCCGGGAACATTAAAACTGAACCGCCCTGGTTTGTAGCCCCGATAACGGGCGTCGGGCGTGGCAGCGAAGAGGTCACGAATCGGACCCCAAGCCCCCGTGTAAGTAGCTGGATTTGAACGTGGTGTGCGGCCAATGGGAGCTTGGTCGATGAGGACCGTTTTATCAATATATTCGACTCCGAGAATCGATTTGTGTTTGCCGGGAGGAGATTTAGAGCCGTAAAATCTGCGTGCAAGTTCTTTATAAATCGTCTCATGGGCGAGGGTGGATTTTCCAGAACCTGAAACACCCGTCAGACAGACGAACCTACGCAGGGGAATGTCCACGTTGAGATTTTTTAAATTGTTCGCGGACGCCCCTCGGATTTTTAACACATCCTCTCCCACTGCCCGACGCTTGGATGGCACTGGAATCTTCCGCTCTCCCCGCAAATAGGCTCCCGTAATGGAAGAAGGTGTCTCAAACACCTTCGGAACCGGACCAATAGCAACCACGTGGCCGCCATGCACGCCTGCTCCTGGTCCAATCTCTACCATGAAGTCCGAAGCACGAATGGTATCCTCATCGTGTTCGACAACGAGAACCGTATTCCCCAAATCGCGCAGGTTCGAAAGCGTCTGAATCAGACGTTCGTTATCGCGCTGATGTAATCCAATGGTTGGTTCATCAAGGACATAGAGGGCGCCGACGAGACGTGACCCGACCTGCGAAGCCAATCGGATGCGTTGAGCCTCGCCGCCAGAGAGCGATCCTGCCGCGCGATTTAGTGTCAAATAATGGAGTCCAACATCTAGGAGAAACTGAAGACGATTTAAAATTTCGCGCAACAGAGTGCCAGCGATTTCCTGTTCGCGTGTGGAAAGGTCAATGGTCAAAAAATAATCCGTTGCCTGTTCAATAGGCATCGTCACGATCTCAATGATGGACAGACCCATGCCCTCCGATACGGTGGCAACCCCCTCTTGATTTCCCCCTTGGTGAGGGGGAGAAACGAGCCCCCTCCCCTTCCCAAGGGGAGGTTGGGAAGGGTTGCCAGCGGGCAACCACACATGCAGTGCCTCCTTCCGCAACCTGGCTCCCGCACATGTGAGACACGGCTCTTCGCCAAACAATTCCGTTGTTCCCAATCCATGACAGGAAGGACAAGCACCATAAGGAGAATTAAAGGAAAACAGGCGCGGTTCCACGTCCGGAAAGGAAAATCCATCCTCCGGACAACTTCCAGAGGTGGAAAGACGTTGTTCCTGGCCGTCCGGAAAAACAGCGATCGCGACCTCGTTCCCTTTTTCCACAGCCGTCTCCAGGGCTTCGGCAAGACGCTGACGCGCATCTTTTTCAAGGTTGGAATCCTCCTCTTTCATCTCCCTTTTGGAAAGGAGAAGAGACCCTAGGGGAATCGCGTCCACAACGACTTCAATTGTGTGTTGTTGGTAACGCTCCAATTTAATCTGCTTCGTAAGATCATGTTCCTTCCCGTCGATGCGCACACGAGCAAACCCTCCATTATAAAGATCATAAAGAAGCTGGTAGTACTCTCCTTTTCTTCCGCGAACAATGGGCGCAAGAATCTGCACAGATCCCTTTGTCTTTGCTGAATTTTTTTCGGAAAATTCTTTCACGCGTCGTAAGACCATGTCCACCATTTCTTCGTTCGTGAGTTTCTGAATTTCTCGTTTGCAAATCGGACAGTGCGGTTTTCCAATGCGTGCAAAAAGAACGCGCAAATAATCATAAATCTCCGTGAGCGTTGCCACGGTCGAACGCGGGTTCGACGTGTGTGCCTTCTGGTCAATGGAAATGGCCGGGGAAAGACCTTCAATTTCATCCACATCCGGTTTCTGCATCTGCCCCAAAAATTGGCGCGCGTATGCCGAAAGTGATTCAACGTACCGGCGCTGCCCTTCGGCAAAAATGGTATCAAACGCCAAACTGGACTTTCCAGATCCGGAAAGTCCGGTAATGCAAATCAGCTTGTTGCGCGGTAATTCAAGAGAGATATTCTTGAGATTGTGTTCCCGTGCACCCCTGATGATGATTTTATCCTGCATAAAAAATCCTTTCATTTGTTTTTCTCAGCCGTTTAAGGGTATCATGAACGGGAAAATGCGAAAGTTTTGCCTCATGTAAAATCGCTATGAACACTTACCTCTTATTTATTATTGGGTTTTTTCTCCTCATCAAAGGGGCGGATCTTCTGGTTGATGGTTCGGCCGCCATTGCGAAAAAAATGAAAATTTCAAGCATTGTCATTGGTCTGACGATTGTAGCCTTTGGTACTTCAGCCCCGGAATTCATCGTCAATATTTTTGCGAGCGCGCAGGGCAATAGCGAGATAGCCATTGGAAACATCCTGGGAAGTAATATCGCAAATATCTTATTGATTTTGGGCATTTCCGCAATTATTTATCCGATAAGTGCCAAAAAAAATACGGTTTTAAAAGAAATCCCCTTAAGTCTTTTAGCCGCTGTTGTGTTGGGTTTGATGGCTAATGATCTGCTTATTGATAGGGGAACTTTTTCTGGAATCTCAAGAATAGATGGCTTTGTTCTCTTGTCCTTCTTTCTCATTTTTCTTTACTACGTTTTTGGAATTACGAAATCGGATAAGGATATCATTGAAGAGGAGGTGAAAGTATTCAAATATCCTAAGGCGATATTGTTTATAATTCTTGGTCTTGTTGGTTTGGTTGTCGGCGGAAAATGGATTGTTGACGGCGCAGTTAAGATTGCCGAGCTTTTCAATATTAGTCAGTCGTTGATAGGTTTGACGGTTGTCGCCATTGGCACGTCCTTGCCGGAATTGGCCACTTCGGCGATAGCCGCCCATAAAAAACAATCGGATATTGCCATTGGAAATGTGGTCGGTTCAAATATTTTCAATATCTTTTGGATTCTTGGCGTCAGCGCCCTCATCCGTCCGCTGCCATTCAACCTGAGGTCCAATGGAGATATCGTCATGACGATCATTGCAAGCATCCTGCTCTTCCTCGCGATGTTTATCGGGAGAAAAAGGGTCATCGAAAGATGGCAGGGGGTCTTTATGGTTCTTTCCTATGTGGGATATATTATTTTTCTCATTCGGACTTCGTAGGAGGGAGAAACCCTATGCTCTATTCCGAAGATCAAAAATTCCACAAAAAATTTTTCTATACCATCTTTGCTATTTCGATAGTCTTTTTCCTCTTCTCCCTGTTTGCAGATGACATTCCCCTTGATTCGTTTCAGGGGAACGATTTGAACACCCTTCCTGTCGCGGCCGTCATGGGCGTCTTCCTTTCTTTCCTATTCCTTTTGATGAAACTAAAAATTCGCATTGATGCCACTGGCATCTATTTTCGCTTCGTGCCCTTTCACGTGAAATGGTATCATCTTCCCTTTTCAGAGATCGAAGAGGCTGTATCCGTAACCTATCGTCCCATCCGTGATTACGGGGGCCGGGGAATACGCTATGGATGGAAAAAAGGGAAGGCTTATAGCCTTTCGGGAAATAAAGGCATCCAAATTAAAACAAGAAAAAACGAACTCATCCTATTCGGGACCCAGCATCCAGAGGAATTTCTCAAAGCGCTTAGCCATGCGCACGCCGCGTGCCGAGCAGAATAGCGACGGTAGGCGCTGTTAGCTGATGTGACAAAAAAATAAAATTTGGGCAATTTTAGTACGTATCACCAAAATTATCAGGAAATTTTTTGCGTAACCAAATTTCTGCTCGACTGATATAGTGTTGTTTTACAGTCCTATCTCCATCAAATTCTCTAAATACATCTCCAAATAAACTGAGTGCTGCTGATGGTGAAGGATCATTATTAACCTTATACTGTCTATATAGTAAAACGCATGCTGCAAAATATGGCCCCTTTTCTTTTAACCATTGATTGGTTATTTTAGTTTCATCCAATTCTTCATCTTTAGGTTCACGATCATTTGGAAAACTTGATCGCTCTTGCCCCCCCCTATCAATTTTTGATGTTCCAGTTTCAGCCATAAAAAATAAAGTTTAATTTGTTAATTTGTTTTAAGAATATCTCATAAATAGATTTTTGTCCAGAAGTAATTGCCCAAATTTCCTTAATGAATTTTTTGACATTCTGCGACGAGCGAAGCGATGTTGCAGAACTCGTTCTTAGACGAATAGTTTTCGTAAATTCGACGAAGAATTGTAAATTATGCGAATCTAAATTTTTTCTTTCTCCCTCAATTCCTTTTTCAACAGGACGATCTCGTCGCGCAGCACGGCCGCGGTTTCAAAATCCAGCTTCATGGACGCTTTTTTCATTTCCTGCAGTTTCTCTTGAATCACCTCTTCAATCTCATGTGGTTCAGCCATTAGTTCCAAATCCAGAATTCCTTCTATAGACTTCTGTTCCGAACCCGCAATCATCTCACGAATGTCTCGGATTCCCTTTTTGATCGTCTGTGGCGTAATGCCGTGTTTCTTATTATAAGCCAACTGAAGCTTGCGACGACGTTCGGTTTCCTGCAACGCCCGGTGCATGGAGCCGGTCATCTCGTCTGCATACAAAATTACCTGTCCAAGGACATTGCGCGCCGCGCGACCAATCGTCTGGATGAGCGACGTTTCGGAACGTAAGAATCCTTCCTTGTCCGCATCCATAATCGCAACCAAGGTCACTTCAGGCAAATCCAACCCTTCCCGCAACAAGTTAACACCAACTAAAACATCGTAGGTGCCCCTCCGGAATTCCGTCAAAATTTCGATGCGTTCCAGCGTATCCACATCCGAATGGACATAGCTCACCTTCATGCCTTGCTCGGAAAGGAATGTGGTAAGGTCTTCGGCCATTTTTTTTGTAAGTGTGGTAATGAGGGTGCGCTCGCCGCGCGGCGTCCGGGAACGTATTTCCGCGATGACGTCATCCACCTGTCCAGGGTTTCCATCCTTAGGCGTGATGGGTCGCACGAGGACTTCGGGATCAATGAGGCCTGTAGGACGAATAATCTGTTCCACGATACGCGAACTGTTGTTCCGTTCATATGGCCCTGGCGTGGCGCTCGTAAAAATCGTCTGGCCTGTGCGTCCTTGAAATTCAACAAATGTTAGTGGGCGGTTATCTTTCGCCGAGGGTAAACGAAACCCGTGTTCAACAAGCGTCCCCTTGCGTGCGCGGTCGCCCTCCGACATGCCGCCGATCTGCGGTACGGTCACGTGTGATTCATCAATCATGAGCAAAAAATCCTTTGGGAAATAGTCGAGAAGCGTATAGGGCGGTTCTCCTGGCTGGCGTCCATCGAAATAGCGCGAATAATTTTCAATGCCGTTGCAGTAGCCGACTTCTTCAATAAGCTCCAAATCATAATTTGTGCGCCGTTTGATCCGTTCCGCTTCAAGAAGCTTCCCTTCTTTTTCCAGTTCCGTGAGCTGCACAGCAAGCTCTTCACGGATCGCTGCTAAGGCTCGATCCATTCCTCCGGTAGCAATAACATAATGTTTAGCTGGAAAGATCCAAACAGATGTTGTTTCGCCGCGGTCGCGACGCGTAACAGGATCTAAAAGCTGGATGCGCACCACGCAGTCTTCTTGCAAAGTCATCCGATAGATGACCTCTTCATTCATGGGCATGATTTCAATCACATCCCCGCGTGCACGAAACGTTCCACGAATAAGATCTGTATTCAAGCGTTCAAATCGCATGTCCACAAGACGTCGGATGAGTTCTCCTCGGGAAAAAGCCCGATCGCCGGCTTGAACACGTAAAACCGTCCGTTCATATTCAACCGGAGATCCTAAACTGTAAATACATGAAACTGAAGAAACGACGATAACATCCCGACGGGAAAGAAGCGCCTGGGTAGCGGAGTGCCGCAAACGATCAATTTCATTATTGATCATTGCTTCCTTTTCAATGTACGTATCTGTGCGTGGCAGATAAGCCTCGGGCTGATAATAATCGTAGTAACTCACAAAATACTCGACCGCATTCTCCGGAAAAAATTCCCGAAACTCATTACAGAGCTGAGCAGCCAAGGTCTTATTCGGAGCCAAGACCAACGTCGATCTCTGGACAGCCTGAATCACGTTAGCCATTGTAAACGTCTTTCCAGAACCCGTGACACCAAGCAGGGTCTGGAACCGCTCGCCCGCACCTAAACCTTCAACCAACCGACGAATGGCGTCCGGTTGATCTCCGGCTGGAGAAAACGGTATTTTGAGCTTGAATGACATAGAAACGGGAGAGAGATATCATACCGTTTTTTAGGACTCTGTCCAGCCAAAATCTTGGGCTGGACAAGACGCACCCTTTCGAAAAAAGAATCCTGCCCCTACAATGGGATCATGACTCAATTCCTTCTGGATTGGTACCGTCACCATGGCCGCGATCTGCCCTGGCGACGGACGCACGATCCGTACAAAATTCTCGTGAGCGAAATCATGCTCCAGCAAACACAAGTACCGCGGGTGCTTCTTTTTTATGGAAAATGGTTGGAACAATTCCCTGATTGGAAATCGCTTGCCGACGCTTCAAATGCGGAAGTCCTACGAGCCTGGGCCGGGCTCGGCTATAACCGCCGAGCGCTTGCCCTACGGAACATTGCCAGACAAATAGTCGAGGGTAAGAACGTTCCGAAAACAGCGGCGCAATGGATGGAACTCAAGGGGATCGGTCCCTACACGGGCGCGGCCGTCTCCGTGTTCTCTTCCAGCGAATCTATCCTTCCTATTGATACCAACATCCGGCGGATTTTGGGGCGTGTCCTTCTCGGTCTTCCCTTTCCACAACCCGAACACGACAAGCGCATCCGCTGCATCGCAAAAAATTGGATGCCGGCTGATAAGCGGTTTGCGGATACGACCCAAGCCCTCTTTGATCTCGCCGCATCCATCTGTACTAAAAATCCGTCCTGCGCGATCTGTCCTCTCCGAAACGAATGTCGTGCCGCTTCAAAATTTCTGTCCGGTCACGTCCGCATTCCAAAAGCCATGATCCGCAAAGGAATGGAAAACAAACGGCCCGGAAAGCCATCTCCGGACCGCATCTATCGCGGGCGCATTCTCAGCCTCGCGAGAATACAAGGATCAAAAGGGCTTCCGATAAAAAAGATGGGGTCTCAAGTGGATCCATCCTTTGATCCAAGAGAGGATCAAGTCTGGATGAATCAGATGGTGAAACGGATGGAAAAGGATGGGTTGGTAAAAATAAGGTCAGGAAAGATATTTTTGGAATAGGGGAAAGTTACTCCTCGTCCCACGTCGCCTGTCCATCGCCAGTGATCGGAATCGGCTCCCCGAGATACGTCGGTTTGACGCGCATCCAGACGTCGAGAACGGCTTTCACCCGTGCAAACCATTCTCGAAAACGAAAAAAATCCATTTTTTGGTACACCCGCCGATCCGCGACCACACCGAAAATATCCAAGTCCATTTCGCGCCCAAGGTAAACAGCGCGCGGAAGATGATAGGCCTGTGAAACAACCGCGGCCCGCGTGATGCCAAAAATCTTCCCGGCCCGATACATTGTGTCATAGGTATCAAACCCGGCATGATCAAGAAAGAGGTCTTCAGGATTCACACCCAGACGAAGGAGATAGCGACGCATGGCATTTACCTCATCATAACGATTTTGACCGTGGTCCCCGGAAACCAAAATTTTTTCCACTTTTTCGGATTGGTAAAGTTCAAAGGCCGTGAGCAATCTGTCTTCCAAAACAGCCGAAGGTTGTCCTGAAACGAAGACGCTGGCTCCGAGCACGATCGCAACCGGCGCAACCGGCGCTTCTGCCGAGAAAAAAAGACGATCCTGTGCAGACTGCTGTACACGAAGCTGGATGAAGCCCAAACAGACAATTCCAGCGAGGGCCACCGTTCCGAAAAGAATAAGGCGGGTCTTTACCATAGACAGCCCTATGGTACCATGGAACCAGCTCCAGCGCGGTACGATTTGGGCTGATTTGGTTTCATGGGCTTAGAACCGCCGGAACCTTGGTTCTGGCGCGAGAGCTCTGCGGTTGTTGTCGCAAGACAGCAAGCAGATCTGCTTCTTTCTTTCCGGTTCCAACTGGTGAGAAAGAAATCTGATCTGATCCTATATCTTCGGGTATAGGATACCCGTTTTCCATGAGCCAAATACGTCCGTGTTGGAGCTTTTGATTTGGAAAAAGGGACTCTTGCTGTAATAAAGAAGGAAGGATTCCGTTTTAAAAATAGCAAAAAATTTCTAAATTCCTCGTCATCTTATGTCAAAAATAGCTGTCTGTGGCCTGCTTTTGGGAACTCTGCTGTTTATTGGAGCAGGATGTACGAACTCTTCGTCTTCAAGTACCGCTCCTTCCTCCCAAAAACAATCGGAAAATCAAAACACTGTCCCAACTCCTTCCCCTACGAAGAATGAACAATCCACTGAAAAAACACAGACAGTCTCTTGTACAAAACAAGGAACGGTAACGGTCCAATCTTCCGAAGATCTGCTTACACACGACCTTTTTTTAAACGGAGAAAAAATAGCCACCGGAAAAACAGAAGGACCTATGGACGCTGAAGCATCACAATCTTTCCTTGGCATCACGCTCGTCCCATTCCAATACAATGGTATTGGTGGCTACATCCCTTATAAATCCTATCCATTCTTCTACGTCGTAAATCCTTGCACGAAAGAGGCTTTAAAAATCGCCCCTCCCCAGGGGACCAATGCCTCCATGCATGCGGCATCTCCGGACGGATCCATGGTTGTCTACGCAGATAACGCTGGACACGTCGGCATTCTTGCAACCGGCCTTAAGACGATTGCTTATGAATCTCCATCCCAATGGTCGACGTCAAACGTTTCCGAAGGCCTCTTGGGCGACTTCGTTTTCTCTCCGGACATGACAAAACTGGCCTTTGCCGCCTCGGACGGACCTGCAACCGGATCTGAAACCGAACATGGTTCTGCCTACATCCTTGACCTGGAGACAGGGGCCATCCAAAAAGTCGCTTCCCATCCTTCGACCCCCATGCACGTCAACGGGTGGAAGAACGACGGAACGGTCGATTCTAAATAACGAACACAAAAAGGCCGTGTTTCTCAAGCACGGTCTTTTTCTTTACGAATCATCTCTTCTTTTTCTGCCCTACTCCTTTGTTTGATCTCCGCTTCCCGCGTTCGTGCCTTTCCTCCGGATGACACCTCTTCCTGCCAAACAAGCTTTGCCGGAAGCCGTGAACGGACATATTTTGATCCTTTGCCGGAATGATGCTGATTGATTCTCTTCACAAGATCCTTCGTAATTCCCGTGTAAAGACTCCCATCCGAACAACGAAGCATATAAACGACCCAAGAAGGCATAAGAGTGATAAACAGGGAAAACGTCCAATCATCTCTCGGAATAGATCTTCTCAAACAGACTCCAAGGGTACTCATCCGGCGGCTGACTGGTAAATGTTAGCCGCTCCTTTTTTACCGGATGCTCAAAACAGATCTCTGTGGCCCAAAGCGCAAGCTGTTCTCCGGGCTTATTGACGTCTGACCCGTATTTTTGATCGCCATAGATCGGACAGTTCATCGATGCGAGCTGAACGCGAATCTGATGCGAGCGGCCGGTTTCCAGACCGATGCGAAGAAGGCCCAACCCCTCTTTCATCTCCACGCATGCATAATCCAGAACCGCCCGCTTGGCTTCCGAGGTTCCTTCGGGGACCACAAAGACCGTATTTGTCCTTTCATCCTTCAATAACCAGTGGACGAGCCGCCCGGTGCCAGATTTTGGCTGACCACGGACCACAGACAGGTATGTTTTTTCAAACGTCCGATCCTGCATCTGTTGGGCAAGCCTCGATGCGGCTTTGGACGTTTTGGCAAATACCATAGCGCCACCAGCCGGCCGGTCAAGACGATGCACAAGGCCAAGAAAAACATTGCCGGGTTTTTGGTCGCGTTGTTTGATCCAATCTTTCAAAAGCGACAGGATATCAGGGTCTCCGCTTGTGTCTTCCTGCGCGGGTAAATTGACCGGTTTTTCAACAACCAATAGGTGGTTGTCTTCAAAGAGGATGGACGGATTGAACATAAAAAAATTTTTGAAAGAACCGCCCTTTTTCAGAGGACGGTTCTTTGACGCCATTGCTTAATCCTCTTTTTTCTTTTTTGGCACTGCTTTTGTTTTTGTCGTTTTCTTCGGGGCTTCCGCTTTTAGTGCTGCGGTCTTTTTTGGTTTGGAGACTTTTTCTTCAGGGACAACAAGCGGGACCTCTTTGACCACAGGCGGAGGTGTCACAGCCTTGAGGACCGCGTCAAGCTTGGCGTTCATTGCCTTGAGTTCTGCCCTCATCTGTTCGATCTCCGTCGAACCGCCTCTTTTTACGCTTGCACCATCCTTGCCGAAACACTGACGGCAGTAGACAGGCTTGTCGCCCGAAGGACGGAAAGGAACCTCGCAGGAGTCGCCGCACCCATCACAAACAGCCTTATAAGAAGGCCGATCATCGAAGGAAGACCGCCCCCCGCCCGCAGAACTTCTCCCACCGAACCGCCCACCGGTGGCAGTATCATGACTGTCGTCTTTTCGGAAACACTGACGGCAGTAGACAGGCTTGTCGCCCGAAGGACGGAAAGGAACTTCGCAGGAGTCGCCACATTCGCTACACGTTGCCTTGAAAAGAGGCGGGCCTCCGCTTCCGGATGATCCGCGTCCCCAGGAACTTCCTCCGCCTCCGAACTTGCCGCCACCTTTCCATCCGCCGCTTGAACGATCGTCTCGATAGGGAGTTTTCATAATGGGCCAAAAGGCATTCTTGTAAGCGATGGGAGTTTACTCCGTCCATAGAGAAAAAGCAAACGCACAGACAAGAATCATCTTGCAATTTCGACCACCATCCCTTATTCTTCCTGTGTCTTTTTCCAATCAGCAATCTTTCCGGGATCGTCTAAAGACAGCCTCGCCCGTAGGCCGTACGTCCTCACGGGCTACGGCCGAGGAGAAAAGTTTTATAAGATAGCAACGGGGAAAAAGGAACTGAAGAAAAAAATAGGAGACACCTATTCCGGGATCGTCTAAAGGCAGGACAGCGGCCTTTGAAGCCGTGAATCATGGTTCGAATCCATGTCCCGGAGCCAACAAAATTCCTCAGCGAATACTGGGGATTTTTATTATACCCATGTGGGAGACAGAACTGGTAAGATACTTCCATCCGATCATCTACTCAACTTGTATGGATATTAAAATTACCTTTGGCTTAGAACAGGATATCGATCGAATAAACAAAACTCTTCAAAGACGGGATTGGTATCAGGAGCATGGATACCGACCTCATCTCCCAATAGGAATCACAGCAACAAGCTCTCAAACACAAATTCGCCAGTCGGTCATTGCGGACCGAAATGATTTGGTGTACGAAAAGTTTAGAAAAGAAATCAAAGAACGGGTTGATTTATTAGGAAAAAGGTTCGAGGAGACCGTGAAGAATACGCTGGGGGTACAACTTCCAGATACCATCAACGTTGATCTGGTCTGCTACGGAGTTTGGGGTTCATATCACCTGCCTGACCGCATCATCTTTAGCATCCGTACCAAGAACGGTGTTTTGACACTCTTTCACGAGATGCTCCATCTTGCCATGGAAACAAGTATTCTTGAAAAGAACATAGAACAATGGGAGAAGGAGCGCATCATCGATCTGAACTTGCATTCTGAACCGTTTGGATTTTTAGGATATACGCACTGGCAAAGGGATTATCACGGGGTCGAAAAGTATATCGACCCGATATTCTCGCAATTCTTTTTTTCTGAACGTAAACGGTTTTTTGAAGAGGTTGTTAAGGCTCGTGCGCGACACTCTTAAGCCATCCATAAAATATGCCAACAAAATCCTATTACGGTAAAGAGGGCTCTTACCTAGAAGAACACAAAGATTATTACACGGAAGAAATCCTCAAAAGGGATGTCAATTTTATCATTAAGTCGCTCGGGTTAACAAAAAAAGACAAATATCTTGATTTGCAATGCGCCCAAGGAAGGTTAGCGATCGAACTCGCAAGAAGAGGTTTCGACGTTGATGGATTGGACTTTTCCGATCACATGCTTCGTCTGGCTCGAGCAGAAGCTGACCATGCGAAACTGGATCTTGATTTCATCAAAGGAGATATTAACAACCTTCAATTATCAAGGACATATACAAAAGTTGCCATGTATTTCCCAGATTGGGACGGAGTATACCTGGATAAACTTTTGACGGGAATTGGAAGGATCATAAAGAAAGGAGGAATGTTCCTATTCGACCAAGATAACTTATTCCGTATTTGGGATTACTTTGGAAAAAATCCGAAGGCACCTTTTTTCTTTGACGCACTCACAATGGAATTGAGAGAACAGGGCAAAAAAATTGGGAATAGATATTACGTTTTTCCAGAATTAAAAGACAAATTCGAAACGGCTGGTTTCAAAATCCTTCGCGCATACGGAGGATGGTCAATCACCGACGGCGACTATAAGTACAATAGTCCGCGACTGCGGCTCGTCGCGAAGAAAATTTAAAGGTTTGGAATAATGAGGTATCCTTCATACGCTATAATCGCGGTTCTAACGTCGTTCACGACCCGGAGCCAGTTTGAAAAAAGTTTTCAACTAAAAGCTGGTGGCTTCTCGAACTTATTTTTTACATTTTATGGACACGAAACACACCATCACACTAAACACCGGATCCACGATGCCTCTCCTGGGTCTTGGCACTTGGAATGCCGCCAAAAATGACGTTGGGTTTGCCGTTGAACAGGCCTTACAGACGTTCGGTTATCCTCATATTGATTGCGCCCATGTCTACGAAAATGAAAAAGAGATTGGAAAGGCACTTCATGCCATCTTCACGACAGGAAAACGAAAAAGAGAGGAAATTTTCATAACCAGCAAACTCTGGAATGATGATCATGCGGAGGAAGATGTCATCCGTGCCTGCAGACAAACATTAGCGGATCTACAAATCGACTATCTCGATTTGTACCTTATGCATTTTGGCATTGCCTCACCTCACGGTCTTGGCACCGAACCACTGGATGCCAATAACGTACTGATAACAGCAAAAATTTCTCTTCGGGAAACATGGGAGGCAATGCAGGAACTGGTGGGCACGGGCCTTGTAAAAGCCATCGGTGTTTCAAATTTTACGGCGCCAATGTTGGTTGATCTTCTCACCTATGCCAAGATTGTTCCTGCGGTGAATCAGATCGAACTCCACCCCTATAATCAACAGACAAATCTTGTGGAATTCTGCCGTTTCCATACCATGGTCGTGACAGCCTACTCTCCCCTCGGATCACAGACGGAAATGAATAGCGGCAAGCCGGTTCTGCTTGAGAACGCGACCGTAAAAAAAATCGCGCAGGCTCATCGAAAAACGCCGGCCCAAGTTCTGCTTCGTTGGGCTCTGGAGCGTCAAACGGTCGTCATTCCGAAAAGCACGACTCTTGTCCATCTGAAAGAGAATGCCGACATCTTTGATTTCGCACTATCGAAAAAAGACCTCCTCGAGCTTGCCTCTTTGGACAAACGGCTCCGTTACGTTGATCCGTACGAGTGGTGGCATATCCCGTATTTCGACTGATTTGGCTTCAACAAAAATGGGAGATCGACTCTCCCAAAAATGACATTGATCTTTTGGCCGAATCAAAAACCCGAAGTCTCATGACTCCGGGTTTTTTGTCCTGAGGATAGCCTAAAGCTTTGCCATCACGGCCTCAAACTCCTCATCTGTTGCCTCTACGCCATCAAGGCACGCGAACGTTCCTTCTTGCCAAGCTGGCTGAAGTTTCATGTTTTTACGCGTCACGCGCTCGGCCAAAGCCCGGTCGGTTAAACCGGCTGAAGAAAGAAAAAACTCCACGCCGCCGTTAAAAATTTCCTCGCAACTTTTCAGCGTCCCTTCCGAAGTGACACAGTGAACACACGCTGGGCCTTTTTCCAATTCCGCCCCAACGACCGCTGGGGACTCAAGGGGCATGCCGCACGCAATACAGGTTTGCATAGAGAAAGAATGGTTAAGAATATACACCCACGATAGCATAAAAAGAAAAGGGTTGATAGAATCCTTCCCGTATGACTCAAGAGGAAACGCTTGCTGTTCTCAAAACGGGAAAAAACGTCTTTCTGACTGGCGAACCCGGGTCTGGAAAGACCCATACGATCAATGCTTACGTTTCCTATCTACGTTCGCGTGGGATTGAGCCGGCCATTACAGCTTCGACCGGTATTGCGGCCACACATCTAGGCGGTATGACGATCCATTCCTGGAGCGGGATTGGCATTAAAAAAACGCTTTCACGGTCGGAACTTAAGGAAATTTGTGAACGAGATCGCCTGGTGCGGCGCGTGCTGGGGACCAATGTCCTCCTCATCGATGAAATCTCCATGCTCGACGCCAATACCCTTTCGCTTGTAGATCTCGTCTGTCGGACTCTTCGGAAAAACGATACCCCGTTCGGCAACCTACAAACGGTTTTCGTCGGCGACTTTTTTCAGCTCCCGCCGGTCAGCCGCGGAGACGAAACCCCGCCGCTCTATGCCTTCCAGGCAGAAGTCTGGACTTCGGCAAATCCGCTGGTTTGCTATCTCTCTGAACATCATCGGCAGGAGGATGGAAATTTCCTCGCGATTCTCCGAGCCCTACGCACCGGCTTTGTTTCCCCGGAAGACAGGGCCTGTTTGCTTGGCTGCTGCAAAAATCCCGAAACGATCGCAGATGTTCCAAAATTGTTTCCCCATAATGCCAACGTGGACGCCATCAATGCAACAGAACTTGAAAAACTTCCTGGTGAATCCCGAGAATTTTCCATGACCAATCAGGGACCGCCCACACTTGTTGAGCAACTCATGCGCGGCTGCCTTTCCCCGAATTGTCTGCAGCTCAAAAAAGGGGCGCGTGTTATGTTCACCAAAAATGAATTTCTCCAAAACTACGTCAACGGGACATTGGGTGATGTCATTGGATTTTCCAAAGAAACAGGCTTTCCGACCGTACGAACGCGTTCTGGACGCCTGATTACCGTGGAACCGGCCACCTGGGAAATCAAAGATAACGGCCGTTTGTTGGCATCCGTAAGACAGCTACCCCTACGCCTAGCCTGGGCCATCACGGTCCATAAAAGCCAAGGAATGTCGCTTGACGCAGCCTACATGGATCTCTCCCGGGCTTTCACCTATGGTCAGGGCTACGTAGCTCTTTCACGCGTGCGATCGCTTGCAGGACTCTTTCTAGGAGGCCTTAACGACCGCGCCCTTGAGGTCGATCCGGATATTTTGTCTCAGGACACCGTATTCCACAGCCAATCCGATCAAACAAAAATATTTCTTGCTACCCGATCATCCAAAGAACTCGAAAGCATCCAAGAACGATTCGTACAAACCTGTGGCGGATGTCCGCCTGGAAAATTGCCGTCAAAGAAAAAAAAGAACAAAAAAACTTCTTTTGAACAAACGCTGGCTCTGGTAAAGAAGGGCTTAAGCATTGCCAATGCGTCTAAAGAACGGAACGTAACAACCGGAACGATCCTCAAACATCTGGAAGAAGCCCATTGTGCTGGTCGTTTTCCCGTCCGCGAGCTCACACACCTGTACGCACGAGAAGCCTTTGCTATTCACGAAATCCACGCAGTGTTTCGTGCCATGGGCCATGAAAAACTCGGGCCGGTCCACGACCGGTTGAAAGGATGTTTTTCGTACGAAACAATTCGATTGGCGCGGTTATTTTTTGAAAAAAAATAAGGAGAGGTATGAAACCACTCCTTGAACCTTCGACTATTTTAGAAACCGTCGAAAATTTGATTTACGATACGGTTATAGATTATACGCTGGCTGCACAGGGTGCTGATCATGTTGTTCTAAAACTAAAAATTCAGAATGGTTTGGATCTAATCGCTAAAGCCGGTATCGATGCCAGTACAGACGCATACGTTTTAAAAAAATTCGAGAACACAAATATCAAAGTTCCGAGATTGCTCGCCCAAACGACGATCACAAATAGGGGAAAGGAATACCCAATTCTTGTCATGACCTGTTTTGAAGGGAAGCTCCTCAAAGATATTCAGGTTGAAAAGAAATTCAAGTATGTAAAAACCGTCTTCGAAGAAATGAACAAGGTTTATACTTTTAAATCTCCGGGACGCTCGGGATATGTTTTAGAAGTCACTGACGGAAAAGATTACTCATGGAAAGAATTCCTTTTGAAAAATCTGAACGGAGAGAATCCGGAGTTTAATTGGGATTTCGTTTTCCAGAATGATCTCGTTGATCGTGGACTGCTTCAGAAAGCTTTATCGGTCGCCCGAGAAAAACTCCTTGATTTAGACGATCAATCCATCACCCCGGTTCTCATCCACACCGACCTCAACGAGAATAATATTTTTACGAAAAAAAATGATTTAGACGGCATTGTTGATTGGAGCGATTCAAAATATGGAGATCCCCTTTTCGATTATGCGCGCTTCCGGATGAATATTATCCATCGTATGAATGAACGAGCATTAGATGAATACTGGAAATCAATGGTGTTGTCTCCAAAGGAGAAAGAACGAGAAAATCTTTACTACCTTCTCAATCTCATCGAATATGTGAACTGGTATGCCCTGGACAATTCAAAGGAAATGTTGCCAATTCAAATGAGTCTCCTGCGAAAAATTCTCTGAAATTTCCCTTTTCTATTTTATTCCCTCTTTGCCGCGGCCGCGATGAAAGCCGAAAAAAGTGGATGCGGTGCCAGGGGGGAGGATTGAAATTCCGGATGAAATTGGACACCGACGAAAAACGGATGATTTTTGAGTTCGATAATTTCAACTAAATGGCCGTCCGGAGAGGTTCCGGCAAAGATGAAACCTTTTTCCACAAAGAGCTCACGGTAGTCATTGTTAAACTCATAACGGTGGCGGTGGCGTTCGGAAATAAGGTCTTTGTGGTAGGCCTTTCGGCTGATCGTTCCCGGCGCGACTTTACAATCCCAGGATCCCAAACGCATACTTGCTCCGTACTCTCGATTCAGCATCTTTTTCTCCTGATCCGGCATGACATGAATCAGGGGATGCGGTGTTTTTGGATCGATTTCGGTCGTGTGAGCTCCGGAAAGGCCACAAACATTCCTAGCGAATTCGACACAGGCGAGCTGCATGCCGTAGCAAAGACCCAGATAGGGCATTTTAGTTTCCCGCGCGTAACGGATAGCCTCAATGATTCCGTCGACTCCCCGCCCTCCGAATCCGCCAGGCACCACCATGCCGTCAAATCCTTTCAGCATCTCCGGCGCCCCTTTTTTCTCTACTTCGGCAGAGTCAACCCAAGAAAGAACGGGCGTACAATGCTTGCTCCAGGCCGCATGCTTAATGGCTTCAAGAACGGAGATATAGACATCCGAAAGCATGAAATCGCCGGAAGTAAAATATTTGCCAACAACGGCTATTTTTACAGACGGAGAATCGGCTTGAATAGACACCTTCAATTTTTTCCACGGTTCCAGATGGCTTTGGCGTGCCTTAAGATGAAGTTTTTTTAATAACATATCTCCAAATTTTTGGGAATCCAAAAGGAGCGGAAGCTCATAGATGGATCCAACATTTGGATTGCTAATGACCTCCCTTTTTTCAATGTTGCAGAAAAGGGCGATTCTTTCTTTTCGTCGGTCGTCCATGGGATGTTCCGAACGTCCCACCACAAAATCTGGTTGGATGCCCATGGAGTTCATCAACCGTACAGACTGCTGAACTGGTTTGGTTTTCATTTCTCCCAAGTGTCCAGGTGTTGGCAGATAGGCCACGTGCACATGGGCAACGTTGTGAGGCTCTCGAAGTTTGAGAATACGAGCAGCCTCAAAAAAGATGCCGTTCTGGTATTCTCCAACCGTGCCACCTAGTTCCACAATGACCACATCCGCACCCCTTCCAGCCAACTTAAAACGACGGATAATTTCATCGGTAAGGTGTGGGATAGCTTCAACATCTTCCCCTTCGTATTCGAAAGCCCGCTCTTTGCGTAGCACCTCCATGTAAACCTGACCGGTTGTGAGATAATTAACGCGAGAAAGGGAACGATTGAGAAATCGTTCGTAATTACCAAGATCCTGATCAGTTTCGAGGCCATCTTGCGTCACGAAGACCTCTCCGTGTTCAAGAGGCCGAATGGTTCCCGCGTCAACATTCAAATACATGTCCACTTTCATGGGTGAGATACGATATCCTTTGGATTCGAGGATGGCTGCCAGAGAAGCTGTCGTGATACCTTTCCCAAGGCCGGAAAGGACGCCGCCGGAAACGAAAACATATTTTGTTTTAACGGACATACACGGGCGAGGATTGTTTTAATGAGATTTTTTCTTTCCGGCACGATTGTAGCTCACTTTCGTCAATTCGAAAACTTTGAAACTCTTTTAAACTCCTCTACACTCTCAAATGCCTGCGCATAGCAAAGGCCGCGGAAAGGACACTTACAAGGGCGAGACCAACAAATTCCAACCCAAAAATTGTCCAACCGTTTTCCAGAAAATAGGGTAGAATTTTCGCGGGCGTTGAAGCAAAAAAAAGATCTAATTTTGGCTGAAGCAAAAGAAGCACTGGAAAAACAACGGCGGCGGCCAGAACCGTAGCAACAGCGCTTAACAAAACGGCTTCGATGAAATAAGGCGCGCGGATGAACCATCCCGCAGCGCCGACCAGCCGCATAACAGCAATTTCTTCCCGATGGATAAAAATGGCAATCCTCACCGTGTTGAAGATAATCAGGATCGAGATAAGAAGAAACAGACCAGAAAGGCCGAGACCGAACGCCCGCGCCCGATCCGTCGTCTGTGACAACCGCTCAAGGACCGGCCCGTAATCCGCCATATCGGTTTCCCGAATAAACGGACGAAATTGCGGATGGTCCGCAGCTTCGCGCAGGAAGGCAAAATCCGAAGCGGACCGTGTCCGCACGACCAGGGCATAGCCGAACGGATTGGTTTCCAACATGCGAACGGAAGCAAGCACCGTATCATCCTTCTCATGTCGCTCTTCAAAACGCTCCAGTGCCTCTTCCGGCGTCACAATTTCCACATTTCGCACCTGAGGGAGGCCGCGCAGATACCCGGCTGCCTGCTGAACCGTCTCTTCGGGGACACCTGTCTGAAAATAGAGCGAAACATCCACGCGCTCCTCAATAGAACGCGTGACAGATTGGGCAGCGGCGGACAAAGCCAGAATGGCATTGATGGTCAAAAGCGTAAGGGCCAACAGACTCACAGTAATGAGGGCCAACCAAAAACTCCTTCCCACATGCTGGAAAGCAAAACGAACGACACGCAAGAGCGTTATCATAGACGGTAGCGTCCCTCTTCCTCATCGGAAACGACCTCTCCATGATCCAAGGTAACTACGCGCTTACGCAGCGCGTTGACAACGTCACGATTGTGGGTAACCAGCACAATGGTCGTCCCAAAAAGATTTATTTTTTTCAGAAGATGGATGATTTCCTGTGTGTGAATCGCATCAAGGTTCCCCGTGGGCTCATCAGCAACAATCATTTTGGGGCGGTGGGCAAGCGCCCGCGCGATCGCAACCCGCTGCTGTTCACCCCCGGAAAGCTGGCGTGGATACCGATCGGCCTTTTCCGCCAAATTGACGATGTTTAAAACTTGGGGAACCACCTCTTTCAAACGCCGCATGCCCACGCCCGCAACCTGAAGAGCGAACGCCACATTCTCAGCAACCGTTTTGCGCGGTAACAGCTTAAAATCTTGAAATACGACGCCGATCTGCCTGCGCAAAAGCGGAATTTCCCAGGAACGGATACACCCCACGTCCCAGCCGCCAATGATAACCTCCCCTTTTGTTGGACGCAGCTCAGCAAATAAAAGTTTAGCCAGGGTGCTCTTCCCTGTGCCACTCTGTCCAACAATCGACACGAACTCACCCGGCCGGATGTGCAGGCTGACGTTTTTAAGGGCAACCGTGCCAGACGGATAAATTTTTGAAACGTTGCGAAGGCGAATCATGTAGGAAGAAGACAGAGTCTGGTCGTGTGCCAGTCCATGAGAGAACAAAATGGACTTGTCATAGACACAAATTCTCTTCTATACTACTCTTCGAACGTTGAAGCGACAAGGAATACTGTGGAACGAAAAGGGGCCGTATTTTTGCCACACATGCGGGCGGGATTAGTACAGTGGTAGTATGCTTGCTTCCCAAGCAAGAGATGCGAGTTCGATTCTCGTATCCCGCTCCAGAAAAAAACGACTGTTCCCAGTCGTTTTTTTCTACCTATACGTTCTCTCATTCCTCCGATGAACACCCTCGATGACGATAAAATTTTTTTTCTTATCCACAGAAAAAAGGATGCGAAAATTCCCAACTCGTACCCGATACATTGAAGAACCAACTATTTTTTTTACAGACCATCCAGACAGATTTCCTTGACGCAACGTCTCCATGGCTTTCAAAAGCCGTTCGCGATCTTTCCGATTTAGTCGACGTAAAAGTTTTTCCACCTCTTCCATAAGATGTCTACAAGGTTTTTCTGAGGAGATCAATAAAATTATCAAGAGGTATCCCCTTGCCTTTCGCATGGATTTTCGCATCAAACACCGTTTCCCAATTTTCATCTTCTAAAGCCCCAACATCTAAAGGGGTAATCAGGAGACTCCCCTCCTGAACTTTAAGCAGATATTGATTCGTTTCGACATTTTTTCGCCAAGCTGCTGGTAGGGTAATTTGACCCTTGCTGGTTGCCCTAATAATAGATTTCATAGAATGTAGGAATTCCTTACATTCTTACTTTAAGAAGGAGAGGATTCTTTGTCAAATTTTTGTTGGAACGAAATTTATCCTTCATAAGAAGCCTATGAGATCCCAAAAAATCGTTTCGCGTTTTCGGAGGTAATTTCTGCGATTTCTTCTGTTGTCATTCCTTTCAACTCCGCAATTTTGGCAGCCACATGGACGACATGACGCGGCTCATTGCGCTGTCCACGCACGGGAACGGGCGCAAGGTATGGCGCATCGGTCTCAACCAGGATTGATTCAAGCGGCAATGCTTGAATCACTTTTTGAATGGGAGAAATCTCCCCTTCCCCCTTGCGTGGTGGGAACGTCATAATCCCGGTAAAAGAAAGGAGAAATCCGATTCCCAAATAGGCTTCCGCTTCCTCAAGGGTTCCGGTAAAACAGTGAATCACCCCGCGGCGCTGGAGCTTCCCTGCCTCAACATATTCCTTCAAAAGCTCGTATTGTTCCACGTGGGCGTTACGACTATGAATAACAAGCGGAAGATTCAATACATCCGCAAGGTCCATCTGGCCGCGCAACGCCGCTTCTTGGTGCGAGACAACTTCTTCCTTTGTGAGCTGCTCTGGTAAATGGTAAAGATCAAATCCGCATTCCCCGATCGCGACAACCTTTGGGCTTTGGGCGAGTGTTCGATAAAAATCCGCATCAAAAACCTCGCAGCGCGTCTTAATCGGCCCTCCAGGTCCGTTCGTCTCCTCTTCGTTCTCGTCCACGAATTCCTGCTCGCAGGTATGACTCGGGTGCAACCCGATACAAGCCCATACTCCGTCATAGGCCTCAGCCGTTTCCACCGCAGCCTTGCTCGTGGAACTCTGTGTCCCAACCGCGATCATGTGGATGCCCTCAGCCAGACTGCGACGAATGACATCATCCCTGTCTTCGCGATAGGCGCGGAATTGGACGTGACAATGGGAATCAATGAGAAAAAATGACATGTTTCAGGATTTTTTTGACGTAGTTTTAACTTTTCCCAGACCAGCCCGTTTCAACAGAGCATGCGGATCCGGATCCCGACCCACAAAATCGCGAAACAGATTCTGCGGCGGTTCGACATTTCCTTTCGAAAGAATTTTTTCGCGAAATTCCCTGCCAACGGATGGATTCAGAATGCCCTCTTTTTCAAATTTCGTAAACGCGTCTGCCTCAAGCATTTCCGCCCACTTATAGGAATAATAGGCAGCGGCATACCCGACCGGATCGCCGAAGATATGGGTGAATTGGCTGATGATGCTCGGAATGGGTGTCTTGGTTCTTGGAACATAGTCACGCAGGCGATCCCGAAGTGCCACATCCAAATCCGAAAGATTTGTGCGCAACAATCCGTCCCGATGGAGTTCTAAATCCGTTTTTGCAAAAAGGAGCTGACGCATGGTTCCTGTGGCTTCCCGATACGTTCGGGAAGCCAACAAGGATTCGAGAAGCCCGGATGGAAGAGGGTTACCCGTCTCAAAATGACGTGCAAACAGATCTAACGCTTCTGGTTTCCAACACCAATTTTCCAAAATCTGGGAAGGGAGCTCGACAAAATCCCATGCGACACTTGTTCCACTTAACGATTTGATCGAAACTTCTGCAAGAAGGTGATGAAGGAGGTGACCGAATTCATGAAAAATCGTGCGAACTTCCTGATGGTTGAGAAGAGCCGGTTTTCCATCCACAGCCGGCGACAGGTTGCCACAAACGAGCCCGACATGTGGCTCGAAGGATCCGTCCGGATAAGGCCCTCCGGTAAAAAGGTTGTCCATCCACGCGCCACTGCGTTTTGTCTCCCGCGGATGCCAATCCGTGTAAAACGATCCAAGGAGGCGTCCGTCCACAGCGTCCCATACCTCGAAAAATTTAACACCCGGATGCCAAACCTCAACCCTTTCATTGTTTTGCTGTTTTTCGGATCCGGATCCGAGAACATGCGTCGGACGTTCGCAAAAACGAAGGGAATACAGCGTTTCCACTATCTGAAAAAGACCGCGCACCACGCTCTCCACGGAAAAATAAGGACGGAGGGCTTCCTGGTCGAACGCACAGCATTCCTGCTGCATCTTTTCGGACCAATAAGCAAGCTCCCACGGTTCAAGCGGCCCGACGCGTTCGCCAGTCTTCCGGGCTTTATACACCTCCAGTTCTTTCGTTTCCTGCTCGAAGGCCTCTGAAAAAGAGGCGTGGAGACCGTCCACAAATACCTGTGCCCGTCGTCCATTTCCAACCATGCGACGATGCAAGACAAGATCCGAAAAATCTCCAAAGCCGAGACGTTCAGCTTTTTCCTGCCGAAGGGAAAGAATTTTTCCAAGGAGTTCCCTATTGTCCTGCGGCGCACAGCGACCAATGGCCTGAAGCGCTTCCCAGGCCTGCCGACGCAGATCGGCGTCGTCTGCATACCTCATGAGGGAAACATAAGAAGGTTCCTGCAACGTAAACCGCCAACCGTTCACCCCCTTTTTCTTTGCCGCTGCATGTGCCACCTCCCGGGCGCTTTCCGGAAGACCACCAAGCCGCTTTTCGTCCGTTATAACCAGCTCCCAAGCGTTTGTCGCATCCAAGACATTCTCGGAAAATTTCTGAGTCGTTAACGCAAGCTCCGCCTGGATGTACGCGAGCCGTTTTTTCCCTTCCGGAGACAGGTCTGCCCCGCTGTCACGAAAATCCTCGATGGTTTCTTCGACGAATCGCTTGTCTGCTCCTTTCAATGCCTTTGTTTCCGGCTTTTCCACAACCGTTTTCACTATACGCCACAATGATTCGTTGAAGAAAAGATTTGTGTAAAATTCCGTTATTTTTGGAAGCGTGGCGTGGTAAGCGGCACGAAGTTCCGGGGTATCACAGACATTTTTTAGATGTTCCACCTTCCGCCAAGCACAACCCAGACGTTCCGTCGCACGTTCAAAAGCCAAAAAAGCACTCTCAAACGTCGCTTGGTCTGGATCCTGATTTACAACCGCAGAGACGTTACGTTGCGCTTCTTCCAAAGCCAACGAAATATCCGGTTCAACATGATCTGGCGTGAGCAGACTCCAACGAATGGGGAAAGAATGATCGAGGAAAGGATGGGGCATAAAAACGTATTGTCATCCTGAGAAGTAAGTCCCTCTGTTACGACGAAGGATCTCTTTTTGTACGAAAGATTGCTTCCCAGCCTGTCTTACGAAGCTAAACGGCGGGTCGCAATGACAAGACTTGATACCGAAAACAATCCACGGTGTGATCATTTACCATCCCTGTTGCCTGCATGTGAGCGTAGCAGATGGTGGGCCCAAAAAATTTGAACCCGCGGCGTTTAAGGTCCGTACTAAACGCTTCTGCTTCTGGCGTCTTTGTGGGCAAGTCTTTGACTGTCTTTCGAGCGTAAACGATTGGCGCTCCGCTGACAAATGACCACGCGTAAGCATCGAACGTTACGAACGCTTCCTGAATCTCTAAAAATCGCTTGGCGTTGTTGATCGCGGCCTCGATCTTGGCACGGTTGCGAATGATTCCCGCGTCTCCCATAAGTCGTTCCACGTCGCTTGTTCCAAATTTTGCCACGCGTTCGGGATCGAACTGTGCAAACGCACACCGATAAGCTTCCCGTTTGCGCAGCACCGTTATCCAGCTCAATCCAGCTTGGGCGCTTTCCAAAACCAAAAATTCAAAAATTTTCCGATCGTCATGAACCGGCACACCCCATTCTTCATCGTGATACTTTTCGTAAAGCGCATTGCCGGGCGTGACCCAGGCGCAGCGATGAACCTCTTGTGATAACAATTCTGTCCGCATAAAATGACCCTGCCAGCTTAACACTTGATTCCTAGGCGGAAAATAGGCATCCCTTCCTATGATCGGCATCTTTGATAGCGGCTACGGGGGCTTGCTTATTCTGCGGGCGTTAATGAAAGCGCTGCCGGATTATTCGTTTGTTTATTTCGGCGACAATGCTAGGGCGCCGTACGGGCCGCGAACAAAGGAAGAAATTTTCCAATTCACGCTGGAAGGCGTAGAATTTTTATTTGACCAAGGCTGCGAGATCGTCATTCTCGGATGCAATACGGCCACGGCCGCCGCCCTTCGGCGAATTCAACAGGAAATTTTGCCGCGACGTTATCCTGAAAAACGAGTTCTTGGGATTCTCGCACCAACCGTGGAAGCGATCTCGGGCCTTTCCATGAAAAATGTCGCCATCCTGGCCACGCAAGCTACGGTCGAATCAGGAGCCTACGTCCGCGAAATCCAAAAACGAAACCCCGCAGCCTGTGTTTTCCAACAAGCGTGCCCTTCCCTTGTTCCCCTTATCGAATCCGGCGCTCCGGAACAAAAAGTGGATGCAGCCATCCAGGGCTACTTTCATGAATTAGAAAAAAGCCTGCCTGAAGCCGACCTTTCTTCCTTGGATGCAGTACTGCTGGGCTGCACGCATTACGGATTGGTTTCGCATCTTTTCCGCCGACATCTGTCCGAGAACATCACTCTCTTCGATCAAGGTGAAATCACAGCTCACAGCCTAGTCGATTATCTGGCCCGGCATCCGGAAATGAACACGCGGCTGAAGAAAAACGAGGAACGACTTTTCTTTACAAGTGGAGATCCGGAAGAGGTTTCGAAGAATACCAAAAAATTTTACCAAACGTCAAAAGCAGTTTGGGATAGGAAATTATACTCAATTTGACGAGGATTACGATCGATGATAGTGTTTTAATATCACCAACGGAAAGCAAGCCCTGTAAGGTTTCGTCCTTACGGGGCCCTTTCTTTTTTAACTAATCGTTCGCGAAGACCATTCATGTAGCGCAAGAATGGACGAAAATGCTTGAACTTCAACAATCCGGAAAAATGATTCTGATCCGGTATCAATACGGTCTCAAGCTTCCGCTGCTTCAGTAAGTAATCGACAAGGCAGTGAAAATCCCCGTCACCTGTGACAATGATAGCTTTTTCATAATTGCCATACTCAATTATTGACCATAAAACCATTTCTGCATCGCAATTTCCCTTTATTGTTCCATCCTTATATTGAAGCGTTGGGCGAAAGATACAGATATAACCAGCATTTTGGAGAGCAACGTAAAGCCCTTCGTTACCAGGAATAAAACCAATAAACAGATACGCTTTTTCAACGCCGTACTTATCTCGAAGATAAATACGAAATCGCTTAAAATCCAACTTCCAACCCTGTGCACGAATGGCGAGGTTCAAATTCTGGCTATCGATAAAAGCGAAATTATTCCGTCGCGTATCCATAATCAAAAAAAGGAATTCTTCACTTCCTCGTCACAATCCTCCAGGCTGCCGGCAGCAATCCCTGCAGCCCAGACATCGCTGTCAGGAGATATTTTGAAACCTCCGATGCATCCAGCCAGCCGCGCACGGAACTCGTTGGGAGATAGGTCACAATGAAGAAAAGAACCGCACCAACCACAATCACACCTTCAGCAAAACCTAAAATTCCTCCGCCAAGACGATTGAGCGACTTGGCAAAGGGAATCCACCGCAAGAATCCGAACAGGCGATCCGCCACCCAGAACAACAGTCCGATACCGCGCGAAATAAGGAAAAAGAGCAAGAGAAACGTAACGATCCGAGCCACGCCGCTCTGAGTGCCAAAAAGGAACCCAAATTTTTGCAAAACTGGATCAACCCAACGGGTGGCCAAAATGAGGCCCGCAACGGTCCCGACAAGATTGCCGAGCGTGTGGATAAATCCAAAGAAAAAACCGGAAAAAACGAAGGACCCGACCGCAAGGACCAGAATGATATCGACCCAGGGCATACGTTGTGTTGTAGGGGTGGGTTTGAAACCCACCCCTACGGATACGAATAAAAAATTTTACAATCCTACTTCCCTACAGCCTCTGTTTTCTCCTTACGCGGAAACAATGGCTCACCCTTCCGAACGGCCGTTCCGGGTTCCCATCCACCCCAGACGCGGACGGATTCGTACGGACCCAACCCAGACGGATCGATTCCAAGAGACACAAGCATCTTTTCAGCCGAAGAGGGAATCATCGGCAAACAGGCCAAGGCAAGATGGCGAATTCCTTCCGCAAGCTGGTAGAGCAGCGGTTTGACATCCCTCCCCTCCTTGGCCATTTCCCACGGTTTTGTTTCTTCAATCCGCCTGTCAAAAGAGCCGGCCAACGCATCAATGACCTTCATGGCTTCGTCAAAACGGTAGGCAGAAAGGGCCGCATCCTCCTTTTTCCAAAATGCCGCCGTATCAAACGGATCTTCGGATTTTTCTGGCGCCTTCCCATCGCAATATTTCTGGATCATGGCCAGGACGCGCGCCGTGACGTTTCCAATCCCATTGGCCAATCGCGATACATAGAACGCTTCGAAGGCTTCTTCGGTAAAGTCGCCATCCTCGTATGACGGAATGCCGCCAAGCAAATAGGCACGCACCGCATCCGTTCCATGTTTACTTACCAGGTCGTACGGGTGAACGACATTTCCAACGGATTTTGACATTTTTTGTCCGTTCGCCGTAATAAAACCATGGATAAAAATCTGCCGCGACGGAGGAAGACCCGCCGAA